>JAABUR0100002507.1_pt1 | contig 27870 bp, 20 predicted proteins | sample 5560091 | NCBI WGS metagenome assembly JAABUR01 (sample SAMN10711879, study PRJNA513375) | rock metagenome | isolation source: Antarctica rocks | place: Antarctica: Victoria Land, University Valley sud
AGCCACAACCATCTCCCCTCTCCCGCGCATCGGGAGAGGGGTTGGGGGTGAGGGCCGTCAGGGATCGGGGTGAAGGCCGTCGGCGGCCGGGAGTGATGGCTTTCGGGCCGGGAATCAGCCGTGTCACATTCCTCCGCCTATCTCGCCATCGACCTCGGCGCCGAGAGCGGCCGCGCCCTCCTCGGTCGCTTCGACGGAGCGCGCGTCACCCTCGACGAAATCCACCGCTTCCCGAACGAGCCGGTCCGCCTCCCGCGCGGACTTCACTGGGATGCCCTCCGCCTCCTCCACGAGATTCGCCTGTCCCTCACGGCCGCCGCTCGCGCCGCCACGCCGCCGCGTAGCGTCGCGATCGACACCTGGGGCGCCGACTTCGGTCTCCTCGATCACACCGGCGCCCTCATCGGTAACCCCGTCCATTACCGTGACGAGCGCACCCTCGGCATGCCCGCCCGCGCGCTCTCCCGCGTCTCCTGGCCGGAGATCTACAGTGCCACCGGCATCCAGTACCTCGCCCTCAATACCCTCTTCCAGTTGCTGGCGACCGAGGACTCCCCCCTCCTCCCGGTCGCCGCCCATCTCCTAATGATGCCCGACCTTCTCGCCTATTGGCTGAGCGGCGAGCTGGCGAACGAGCGGACCGACGCCAGCACCACCCAACTCTACGATCCCACCCGCCGCGATTGGGCCTGGCCCCTGATCGATCGCCTTGGCCTCCCGTCTCGCCTCTTCCGCCAACCCCTCATCGATCCCGGCACGCCCCTCGGTCTCCTCTTGCCCGATGTCGCATCGTCCTCAGGTCTCGCGCCGAGCACGACCGTCGTCGCCGTCGGCTCCCACGACACCGCCTCCGCCGTCGCCGCCATCCCCGCCGTTGGCGACGATTGGGCCTACATCTCCAGCGGCACCTGGTCCCTCGTCGGCGTCGAGACCCCCCGCCCCGTCCTGACGTCCGCCGCCATGACCGCCAATCTCACGAACGAGGTTGGTGTCCTCGATACCATTCGCCTCCTCAAGAACGTTATGGGACTCTGGCTCCTCCAGGAGTGTCGCCGCACCTGGCGGCTCCAGGGACAGTGCCACTCCTACGCCGACCTTGTCCGCCTCGCCGAAGCTGCGACCCCCTTTGCCCACCTCATCGACCCCGATCACCCGTCCCTTGTCGCCCCAGGAGACATGCCCGCCCGCCTCGCCCACCTCTGCGTCGAGAGCGGCCAGCCTGCCTCGGCCAGCGCGGGCGCCACCGTGCGCTGCGTCCTGGAAAGCCTCGCCCTCAAATACCGCTGGGTCATCGAGCGTCTCGAAATGGTCACCCGCCAGCCGATCTCGATCATCCACATCGTCGGCGGCGGCGCTCGCAATGCCCTCCTCTGCCAGATGACCGCCGACGCCACCGGCCGTCGTGTCCTCGCCGGACCGGTCGAGGCCACCGCCCTCGGCAACATCCTCGTCCAAGCTCTCGCCGCCGGTCAGCTCCATTCCCTTGCCGACATCCGCGGCGTCGTCCGCCGCTCGTCCTCCCTCACCGCGTACGACCCCACCCCCAACTCCGCCCCCTGGGACGACGCCTACGCTCGCCTCCTCCCCCTGATCGCCGCCTCCGCGCTTCCCTCCCTCACCTGACCTCGCCCGTACGTTCCCCCTTCTGCCTCGCCTCGCCCCAGCGCTATCTACCACCCTCGTTGGTCCAGAACCGTATGCCGCGACCGTCCCCAATCCCCTTGGGTGCTGCTTGCCTCATCCATCAGCGACTGGATCCGTAGGGGCACTCCTTGCTCCCCGTCGGTTCCGTAGGGCCGCCGCTTGCTGCGCCCGTTGGCCGGGGGCCGACAGGAGCGCCCCAATAACCAATCCGGCGACGTGGCAAGCGACCGTCACCGCACGCTACGACCTCCCCCCGTTTGGCGTGCCGCCCCGCCCCGCGTCATTCCGCGTCAGGACCAGGATCTCGCAGGCCCCGCCCGCTTGCGTTCTCGCTTGCGTGAAGCCCGCTGCAAAGGCTACGCGTCCGGAGCTGTGACAAATTGGACGTTGACATCCCGCCGCTCGAGGACTAGGTTGGACCGTGGGAAGGGGAGGAGGTGGGGCCGCCGCGACGCCCGGGGTTCTCGTTTGATCCAAGGGAAGGGATCGCGATGAACACCCCGCAGTCCGCAGACCCGACGCAGTTTTTCGCCCTCGCTTCACGGCGTCGGGCAGTAAAACTGCTCGCCGCAAGCCTCACCGGTGGCTTCGTTGCCGTCGCCGGGCGTCGCGGCTCCACTCTCGTTGCGCTAGACGATCCGGCGGCGACCCCGGTCGCGCCGGTGGATTCGACCGCTGCACCGTCCGACGACGGCGCCTGCACGCAGTTCATCCTCGCTGGCGGACCATCGCCGAGCGACCCGATCCAGGTCGATGACGATCTCACCGTCTACCTCAATGACACCCCGATCTTTCAGGACAGCGACGGCGTCACGAACGTCATGCCGCCGCTCCCCTTCCAGGCCGCCCAGGGCGACCAGTTGACCGTCGCCGCCCGCGACGCCCAAGCCTGCGGCCGGAAGATCGGTGCCCTCTGGCTCCACTGCGCCGATGGTGGCGATCCCCGCTTCCTCACCGGCGGCCTGGACGACGGCTGCGACCCCGACCGCCCCGTCCCCGAAAACTTCTACCGCGAATCCTGGCGAATCTAGTGAGAAGGGAGACGTCAACCGGCCAGGCGCTTCTACGCCATACCGCGGCACGGTCATCCAGGCTGCTTGTCCGTGGCTTGCTGCTCAGGAGGTAAACGGAGTCCCAAGGTAGGAGGATTTCTGACTGCTGGCGTAGGCTCGGCGTCCGGCGCGTTCCCCGTTATCACTGTAGCAAGAGCGCCACCTTCGCCGGCTACTCACCCCAACCCCGCCGCCCGCCAAAGCTCCTCCATCGCCCGCCCCGCCTCCTTCGCCGCCGCCACCGGATCGTTTGCCGCCACCGCCTCCAGCCGTGCGCTGAATGGCTCCGGCATCACCGGTCCGTCGTACCCAATTGCCCCCAACGCCCCCATAAACCCGACCAGATCGATCACCCCTGTCTCCATGGGCAACGTTCGCACGTTGTCCACCTGCTCGTCCCGCGCCACGCCGACCGGCGCGTCGTTGACGTGGACCGCGACGACGTCATTCGCCGTCAACCCTGCGATATCCGCCACTGTCTCACCCGACGTGTACAGGTGCCAGGCGTCCAGTAGCACCCCCACGTTCCCCGTCCCGACCGCCCCCGCCATCTCCATCACGCCCCCCAACGTGGAGATGAACTCGTGCCGGAACGGCGCCCGGAACGTCTTCGGCCCGATGAACTCCAACCCCAACCGGCACCCCTCACCCGCCAGCGCCGCCGCGATCGGTCGCAACCGCTCCGCGTGCCAGGTGAAGTTCTCCTCATACGCGCGCTCATCCGATCCCGGCCAGATCCCCGACGTCGCCCGATCCGACCCCAACTCCCGCGCTACCGCCGCCAGCGCCGGCAGACCCCGCAGCTCCGCCTCCCAGTCGTCCCCCTGGCGCCACCCGACCGGCACATTCCACGACCCCGGCCGCACCCCCGCCGCCGTGAAGAGCTCGCGCACCGCGTCCATTCCCCGTTCAGCCGCCAGCCCCGCCGCCTCCCGCACGTCGAACGTCAGCGCGTCAAAACCCGCCTCCCGCGCCAGCCCGATCGCCTCCTCCAGCCCCATTCCCTTGATTCCAATGGCCCCCGGTCCCAGCGCCTTGTCCATCACCCCTCCCATCCATTCCATCGCCAAGCGATCGCGCGACTGATTCACCGTCAACGATATCGATGTCCTCCCACCCCGTCCCCATCCGCCGCGCTTCACCCCAGCCTCTTCCTTGACCCCCCGATCCAGCTCCACGCTCCCCTCTCCCCCGCATCGGGAGAGGGGTTGGGGGTGAGGGCCATTCGGTTGGGGGTGAGGGCTTTGAGGGGCAGGGGTGAGGGCATTCCGCGCTGGGAGTATCGCGTGTTCCCCTTGGTCGAGCCACGACTCGAGGCTGAACACACGCGTCCTTGGCGTCAAACGTCGGCGGCTAAAAATCCACAACCGGCGCTAATTCAGCCTGCACTCGGGACTGGATCTCCTCGACCCGCTCCTGCCTTCCCGTCTTCCCTCTTCCCTCTCCCCTCTTTCGACCCCTACTCCCCCTCCGCCAACGGATTCTCCGGCACGCTGATCGTCCTTCGCTCCGCCACCGACCGGTATGCCGCCGTCGTCAGTTGCAGCACGCGCGCCCCCGTCTCGAACGGCGCCAGGTTCGGCTCCCCCGCCTGTACGACGTCCAGAAAATGGGTCACCTCCGCCGTAAAGGTGTGGACCGTTTCGTTCGTGAACTCCGCCGGCTCCGGCCAGGCGTGCACCTGATGCCAGGTCTGCGCCTTGCCGCCGGCGATACTCCCAAGCTCCCCCATCACCTCGAACTGCCAGCCGCCCACCGTCGCGAACGCCCAGGTTGTCAGAATCTCCCCAATCGCTCCCGAAGCGAACCGCACCTGCAGCGCACCGGTGTCTTCCGACTCGCCGTCCGATCCCGGCAACATGAACCGGCCCGTCATCGCCTGCACCTCGACCGGCCGCTCCCCCGCCAGCGCCAGCAGGCGGTAGCTGGCGTGCCACCCCGTATCCAGCACCTCGCCGCCGCCCATCCGCGCGGGATCAGCGCGCCACGCCCACGGGCTCTCCCCCGGCGGCAGCGGCACCGAGATCTGACCCGTCAGCGCCGCCCGGTTCTGGAACGTTTCGATCGACCGCAAAAAATACGTCCGCCCCAACGTCCCCGCCCCGAGCAACCGCCTCGCCTCGATCAGACTCGGCTGAAAAAGTTGGTTATGGGCCATCATGAAGACGACGCCTGTCTCCCGCAGCACGCTCCCGATCCGAGCCGCGTCCGCCAGCGACGTGCAGAGCGGCTTCTCGCAGAGAATCGCCTTGCCCGCCCGTGCTGCCGCCAGGATCGCCTCGGTGTGCAAGTGGTGAGGCAGGCAAATGTCGACCGCCTCCACCTCGCTATCGCCGAACAGCGCCTCGATCCCGTCGTAGACTCGCGCCCTGCCTCCCGTGAACTGGTTCGCGATCGCGCGCCCCCGCGCTTCGGACACGTCCGCGATCGCTACGATCTCCCCCCGGGGAGCGTTGCTCTCCCAGGCGATCCCGTGCTGCCGGGCGATCCCCCCCGCTCCCAACAACCCGACCTTTAGCGTTTCCACCCCGGCCCCCTTCACCTTCGCTCCCACGTGCGTGGTCACCACCTCGCCCCCTCATTCTCCCCGAAAACGTCCCTTCGTGGACCCCTCCCACTTCCGGCGAGCGCATTTCCCCCAGATATTTGCTCCGTCTGATTAGTAGGTCTTTACCGGCGGCGGGCCTGGGCACCCCGCTGTCCCGCATTTGGTGGATGCTCGCTGACCGCGGTTTCGAGGGCGAGGGCCAACGTCGGTGCTGCCTACGCGATGAATTCGGCGCGAGTTACTGCGACCCACCAAACCTCCATCTCCCTTTTCTGATAGCGTGGTTCCTCCAGGTGAATGAGCGAGAGCGGTTAGCTCGTCCTACCACCATGTATCTACGATTCTCAGTACCGCTTAACCTCCGAATCATCAACCTGCCCAGACGCAACCCACCCGAACCCCGCCCACTCCCCGCCGCCTGCTCCGGGCGATATGCCACGTCAAGTTCACCTAAAAAAACCGTTGCCTTACCCCTTGACAACGCGTATCAGAACAAATATTCCCGTACGAAAGCGGTCTGCCCCCGGTGGGAGGGCGGGGACCTGGGCAGCCGCCGATCTCAGCCGTCCCCGCCAGGACGTCATCCGCGACCGGGGCGCTCACTCCGGTCCCCCCGAGCCCCTCCCTGCCACCGCGTAGCAGACCCTCACACCCGCCGTGACCACGCATCGCGCTCCCGGTTCCCCAACGACCGAATCCCCCACACCCGTACAAGGTTTCCCTCTCCCAGAATTGGGAGAGGGGGCAGGGGGTGAGGGCCGTCGGTGACCTGGTTCGAGCCCCGTGGGACCGTCGCATCGTGCGCCGGTCTGACCGGGAGGGCCGTTCCTCCGTTGCTGAAAACACGCTGATCGCGATTGAGGAAGTGCGCCCGCCTCTCCTGACTCCTGACTCCTGACTCCTCAGCACTCAGCACTCAGCACTCAGCACTCCGACCCGCCTCGCCCCTTCCCAGCCAACCACGCCGATCATGAGCACGCTGGCCAGCCCGCTCATATAGAGGCCGATGCGCAGCGACGTCGGATCGTATCGCAGCTCGACCTGGTGGTCTCCAGCGGTCAACGGCACGCCGCGTAGCACATAGTCAGCCACCATCAGGTCCGTCGCCTTGCCATCCACGAAGGCGCGCCAGCCCTTGCTAGAGACCTCGCTGACGACCAGCAGCCCAGGTGCCGCGACGTGGGTCGCGACGTCGATCGCGTCCGGCTCGTATCGCGTCACTCGGGTCGATTCCGCGGAGGTTCCAGGTGGCACTACCGCCGTTGGCACCGCACCTTCGACCAACGCAGTCCGCCGGAGGTCGATCGCCCCGCTCCCGAGTTGACGGAGCGTATCGCCCGGAGGCACGTCGCGGACGTCGTGGGCGATCCAGGCGTAGGGCAGCGCCGCGTCGTTTTGGTAGACGGCGACCTGCGCGTCGCGAAACACCGCTTGCCTTCCCACCGTCAGGGCCACGACGTCGTCCCGATTCGCCGGCAAACCCGCGCCGATGACGATGTACCGCACCGCAAGCAGGTTGAGCAATGGCGAGCGCACGCCACCCGGTAGCAGATTTGCCGCGTGGTAGTTTTGCGGCCGCCCATTTAACGCGGCCATGAACTGCGCGTATCGCCGCAGCTCGATCGGGTTGTACCCCTGCATCTCGGACAGCCCAAGAAACATCGGTCTCCCATTGATCAGGAGCGCTTCGATCGCTGGATCCAACCGCCGGTCCTGGTACGAGAGCCGCGCCGAGGGATCGCCCGGATACTCTATACCCCCGTACCCGACGTAGCGGAATGGCTCCTCCCTGGTTCGCTGTCGTGACTGGAGAAACTCCCCGGCTCCGCCTGGATCGCTCCTGGCGACGTTGACCGCGACTCCCGGAGTCTCGTTCGCGTTCGATCGCCACAACCCTGCCCAAACAGGGTCCAGGGAGTGGCCGCTGACCGACTCGACGATCTCCACTCCAGTAGGCTGCAGAAAGGCCAGTCCGAGGATCAACAGCGGCGCCAGCGTTGCCAACCGACCAAGCCCGGCTCGCGCCCCAGGACCTGTTGGGACGGCAATTGCCACCGCCACCAAGGCCGTCACCACGGCGGCCGCGATCAGCGGCGGCGAGTCGCTCAACGTCCCGGGATGCGTGATCGTCGCAGCGACCAAGCTGATGAGGACCAGGGGAACCGCGACCATCGGCAGCATCCGCCGCCGCCCGCGGCAGCCGGGCAAGGACTGAACTGTCGCCGCGCTCAGGATCGCCGGACCGATCATCACGACCGCGTTCACCTGGTGCGGGCTGTGTTCGTGGAGCACCTGGAACCGCGGGATGAGATAGAAGACACGGTGCAGCGGCGTCGTTCCCAACGAGAGGGTAAACACGACGACGGTCATTACCGCGAAATAGGGAACAGCAAATCGCCGTCCTGCCATCAGCGGGGCCAGCATGGACAGCACGAGGGCCGCCCCCCCCAAGGCCACCGCCCGATGGACGTAGCCGTCTCCCAGGAGGTGCCCAAGCAGCACGGAGAGCGTGTATGGCACCGCCTCATATGGCTGCCCGAGGTCACCGTAGTTGCCGCCCGCCAGGTTTGTCTCGGCGTTGACGTCGAACCGGGGTAATATCCCCGCCGCTCCCAGCGCGACCCCGATTCCCAGGACGGCAATTCCCGTCGCCAGGCAGACCACCGCCCGCGGCCGGAACGCGGCTTGCGCTCCCGGCGGCGCGAGGAGCGCCCGATAGCCAATGTACGAGGCCACGACGAGCAGCCCGTCAATCACCCCTTGCCCGAGCCAGCCGGAGAACATCTGACTTATCGCGAGCCCTGTCACGCCCCACGGCGCGATCCGGTCTCGCCACCGTTCTGCCCGCAGCGCCAGCTCGACCCCAAGCAAGGCGAGCGGAATCCACATCGCCAATTGCGCGCGGACGGTGCAGCACGCCGTGTCGTGATACAGGAACGGTCCAAACGCGAAGATGACCGATCCGACCAGGGCGGCGACCACGCCCATTCCAAGCACCCGGACGAAGGCATACGTTGACAATCCGGCGACCGCCAGCTGGAAGACGACCATCGCCTTGAACGCCGTCACCGCCGAGAAGAACGGGAAGAAGAGCATCGCCGGTAGGTACATCCACCCAGATTCCGGGTCGCCCGCGAACGGTGTCCCGCTGAACAGGTAAGGGTTCCAGCCGGGGACGTCGAGATGGCGGAGACGCTCCCCGAGGAAGGCGTACCACGGTAGAAAGAAGGTCAAAACGTCGTGTCGCGCCAACCAGAAATCGAAACTCAGCCGGTTCCAGGCGACGACCGCTACCATCGCCAGCAGCGCCCCGACGCCGAACGCGTCGGGGCGGAGCGACCGCGAGCGCGGGAACCCAGCCGGCGCGAAAGGGCGCGTCGTCTCAGCCATGCTGGCGCGGGCGCAGCGATCGGTCGCCGAAGAACCCACAAGCGTGCCCCGGAGCGTCTCGCAAACCTCAGGCGCGCCAGATCGCGCTATCCAAGCGCCCGCAATGCCCCGACCGCGTCGCTCAGCAACCGCTTTTTCGGCAGCCCGCGCAGCATACCCGCAATCTTCTTCTTCTTTTCGCTCTTCGGCAGCCCATCCACCGTCAAGTAGGCTTGGGCCATCCGAGAGACCAAATCAGGATAGTCTCGCAGCAGGTGCGGCCGGCCATGCGCGAAATCCGTCACGTTGCGAATCTTGAACAGATCTTTGATCACGATGCTGTCGTCTAGCAACTCCCGGTAGCGGGAGAGGCTTGCCGCTGAAAAATCGTTCCGCGACTTCGCTTCGATGATGGCGTGCGCGGCAAGCTTGCCGGAGAGCATCGCCAGATTCACCCCCTCCCGGTTGAGCGGGTTGACGAAGCCGGCCGCGTCACCGACGACCACCACGCCGTCGGCATAAACCTGCGGCATCCGGTTGTAGCCGCCTTCGGGAATCAGATGGGCCGAGTACTCAACCGACTCCCCGCCGGCGAGCAACGGCGCGATGGCCGGGTGCCGCTTGAAGCGGTCGAGCATGTCGTTGACGTTGATCCCGGTCCGGATCAAGTCTTCCAGCAACGCTCCGGTCCCAATCGACAGGCTCTCCTTGTTGGTGTAGATGAAGCCGTAGCCGAGCAGACCCCAGGTCGACTCGCCGAAAATCTCCAGCGCCGTCCCCATTCCGGCTGGCAGCGCGAACCGATCCTCGATCTTTTCCGCTTGCAGGGCGATCAGCTCTTTGGCGACCAGCGCCTGCTCGATTGGCGCCCACTCCTTGTGCAACCCCACCTTCTGCGCTAGCAAGGAGATCGCGCCGTCAGCGAGGACCACGCAATCCGCGTAAAGCTCTCCGTCCGGCTCGCCGGTCGTGACGCCGGCAACCGCGCCATCCTCCCAGAGCAGATCCGTCACCGTGAACTCTGAGTAGACCTCCGCCCCGGCTTCCTCGGCCTTCGTCGCGTGCCAGCGGTCAAACGGCGAACGCAGGACAGCGTAGGCGTTGTACGGTCGCTCAGCGAACCCCTGTGAGCGGTACGTCGCCCCGAGCATCGCGTCCTCGGTCAGCATGAGGTAGCGCTGCTCGATGATCGGCCGCTCGAGCGGTGCGTCAGCCTCGAAGCCGGGCAGCATCTCCTCGGTCGGTTGGCGGTAGAGAATGCCGCCCCAGACGTTTTTCGCGCCCGGAAACGGCCCCCGCTCCAGCACAACGACCGCCAACCCAGCCGCAGCCAGCTCCTTCGCCGCGGTCACGCCGGCCGGCCCGGCCCCAACGACGATCGCGTCTAGCTTATCCTCCACCTAGGCTCCTCATCGGCTCCATCACGCCAAACCCGGTGTCGGGTGTGCGTCAGATTGACCTGACTCGTCACTTCCCCATCGCCGTCCGCAGCTCCGCCGTCAACGCTGGCACGATCTCAAACAGGTCGCCGACGATGCCGAACGAGGCGATCTTGAAAATCGGCGCGTCCGAGTCACGATTGATCGCGACGATGTAGTCTGCCCCTTGCATGCCGACGTTGTGCTGTATCGCCCCGCTGACCCCGACGGCGATGTAGAGCCGGGGAGCGACGGTCCGTCCCGTTTGCCCGATCTGCTCGTGGTGAGGTCGCCAGCCGGCGTCGACCACCGCTCGCGTCGCGCCCACCGCGGCATCGAGCACGCTCGCCAACTCCTCCACCAGCGCGAAGTTGTCCGGTTCCTTGAGCCCCCGACCACCGCTCACAACAGCCCAGGCCCCCTCCAAATTCGCCGGCCCAGTTTCCTTCGGAGCCGTCGCCCGTACCGACACCCGCAAGTCGTCCGGTCCCAGCGCCAGCGCGACCGCCTCCGGCTCTGGCCCCGATCCCGTCGCCTCCGCCATCGCAAAGCTGGCCGGCCGGATCGTCGCCATCTGTGGCCGGCTCCCGGTCAGCGTGACCGCCGTCTGGATGCGGCCACCGAGAACGGTACGCATCGCGACCAGATTGCCATCCTCCACGGCCAGCTCAACGCAGTCGGCCGCCAGCCCAATGCCCAGCCGTGCTGCGACCCACGGCGCGTAATCGCGACCCGCGGTCGTTCCCGGCACCAGCACCACCGCCGGGTCGATCTCGCGGATCACCTGGGCGAGAACCGCGCCGGCGGCTTCCGTCGTCAATCCGCTCAGCCGCTCGTCGTCGGCCACCAAGACCCGATCCGCTCCCGCCGTCCCGAGCTGTATGGCCGACTCCCCGACCGTAACCCCCATCACTAGTGCAAGCAGTGGCTGCCCAAGGGCATCCGCAACCTGGCGCCCCGCCGTCAACACTTCATAGGAGACCGGCCGCAGTCCGTCTAGTCCCATTTCCCCGACCACCAGCACCCCGCCGGTTCCACCATCCCTCATCGTCCCCGATCTCCCGTTTCATGGCGCGCTGCTGAGCTGTCAGCTATTCGCCGTGGGCGATTGGCTACGGGCGATCGACCCTGTGTCTCGCCGATCTGATCGCCGACCGCCGACGGCTCTCTCAAATCAACTTCTGTTCCCGTAGCCAGGACACGAGCTGCTTCGCCGCCTCGCCTGGCGGCAAGTCCTGAACGACGGTGCCTGAAACGGCGCGGTCGGGGACGAACGGCTCGCCCCAGGTGATGCGATCGGCGACCGGCGCCAGGGTCGCGGCGATGCGCTCGACGGGCTTTCGTTTCGCCGCCATGATCCCCTTCAGGGAGGGATAGCGGGGCTCATTTAATCCTGTGATCGCCATCAGCAGCGCGGGCAATCGGGTCTCAACCGTCTGCTGTCCGTCCTCCATATCCCGTCGGACGATGAGCCGATCACCCTCGATCTCAAGTCCCATGACAGACGAGACGACGGGCAGGTCGAGCAACGCCGCGAGTTGCGGTCCGACCTGTCCTGTCTCGTAATCGTCGGACGTCTGGCCAACCAGGACGAGGTCGTAGGTCAGGTTCCGCAGCTGGTCAGCGAGGAGCCCCGCCACAGCCAGGGTATCGCAGTCATTCACGTTAGCGACGTCGATCTGCAGCGCACGATCGGCGCCCATCGCTAGCGCTCGGGTGATCGCATCCTTGACACTCGGTGCGCCGGCCGCGACGACGATCACCTCGCCGCCAAAACGCTCCTTCAATCGCAGCGCTTCCTCGATCGCGTACTCGTCGTAGGAGCTGACGACATTCTGGCCGCTCAGCACCGGTTTGCCGGACGAGCGATCGATCTTGACGGCGTTCATGTCCGGCACTTGCTTGACGAGGACGACGATGTTCAACGGCCGGCCCTCGCCGTGCCGCGGCAGGGTCTCGCCGCGCGGTCCGCTTTCCATGCTTCCCTTTGAACTCCTATGCACGAGCGAGGAAGGCGTTGCCGTGGGCAGCGCCCCTCAACAGGACCGTGACGGCGACCCCGAGTGGTAGAAGGGTGTGAACGCGATGGGAACCTCGCATCGACCGCTTGCCAGCACCCAAAGCCGGGAGTGCCAACACGCGGCTCATGATACCAGGCCCTACCCTGGCACCCTCATGCCCGCGCCACCAACGTATTGTGCCGCGCCCGGCACCACGGTTACTCCGCGTCGGCGTACAGCGCGGTGTGGACGTGCAGCGCCAGCTGCAGTCGGAGCCGGACCGCGGCGTCCTCCAAATCGTATCCGGTTATCTCACGGACGCGGTCGAGACGATAGAGAACGGTGTTCCGGTGAACGTGGAGGAGACCGGCTGCTTCCTTCGGCGAGCAGCGTGCCGCGAAAAACGCGTCCAGGGTCCTGATGAGTTCGCCACGGTGGAGGCGATCGTACGCGAGGAGGGGGCCGAGTGTTTCATCATGGAGACTCGCGATCTCGGGGAGCGCCTCGGCCGCGAAAATCAACCGATAAACCCCGAGGTCGTCGAAGCGAGTCAAGTGGCCAGGACCGTAGAGTCGCCGTCCGAGACTGAGCGCGTGCCGCGCCTCCTGGTGCGAGCGCCGAATTCCCGCCAGGCCATCTCGCGGCATCCCGACGCCAAGCGAAACGGCCGCCTTACCTCCGTCCGGCGCCAACGACCCCAGACCGTCGTAGATGAGGCCGGCGATCCGTCCCGCTTCGGCTCCGCTCTCCGCCGGCCAGACAATCTCCGCGCTGTTGTTCCGCACTCGCCAGAGCGCGCGCCCCGATCGCGGCGATCCGGCCCTCGCCACCACCTCGCCGAGGATCGCCCAGCGGTCGAGCGGACCGAGCGCCCGGACGGGACCGGTGTGATCCAGCCGGGCCACGAGCGCCACATGGGGCGCCAACAGATCGTGGCCAAGCCGATTCGCTTGCTGCAGCAGCGTCGTCTCGCTTCGCAGCGCTCCATCCAGGACCTCGTCCAGGACGTGCAGCTCGACCTCCCGCCGCGCGCTCGCCGCCGCCTGCTCCCGCGACAGGACGACCGCGCACGCCGCCGCGCCACGCGACGTCACGAGGGCATCCTCCGGCGTCGCTTCGCCGCGAGGCACGATCAGCGAGAGACTACCGAGCATGCCATCCTGGCCACTAACAGGGGCGACCACGCGAGCCCACGTCCTGCCCAAGTCCGAGACAGCGGTCGGCGGCTCCGCCGAGCTGCTGGCGGAGGTCGCGAGCAACCACCGTCGCAACTCTGGCTCATGGCGCGCTAGGAGTGGCTCCAGCCGTTCTCGCGTCGGCCCCCTCCCGGGAGACGGTTGAAAGGCGAGGACGCGGCCATCTCGCCCTTCCAGGGTGACCGCTCGTTCGGCCAGCGCCGCCAGCTCGCGCACCATTCCGGCTAGGGGTTCGCCCGCGATCGCCAGCTCCATCAGCCGCCGTCCGACATCCTGACCACGGCGCTGGACGTCCCGCCGCCGCTCGGTGATCAGCCGCGAGGCGTCCCGCTCAAGGGGACCCAGCTCCGCATCTTTTGGGAGTTGAAGGAGCGGGACACCGGTCTCGTCGGCAGCGACGCGGGCGGCCCTCGTCGCCAACCCGATCTGCGCGACCGCGGCGACGCCGAAGTCCGCCAGCTGACGAATTGCGGCATCCAACGTCAATCGTTCATCAAGGAGTTCCAACACGTGCGGCGGAAGGAGAACGAGCTCTCCGCCGCTAAGGTGGCCAAACGCCGGCGGGTTCGGGCGCAATCGGGTCGCCCACGTCACCTCCCGGCCGAGCCCGGCCGTTCCCGCGGTTACCTTTGTGCCGGAAGGCAAGGCCAGGGCAATGACGTCGGCGACCGTAATCACGGCCCCGTCCGCCCTTCTCGAGGTGGGATCATCCAGCGCCTCCCCACGACACCCGCTCGCTCATCGTTCACATGAACGACCATGGAAGCGTTCTTCCCCGGAGACGCTCATTCACCATATCGCGCGTGCTCCCAGGGACTGACATAGCGCCGGTACTCGGCCCATTCGGCCCGCTTCACGAGCAATAGTTGGTCGCACACGTAGTCGCCCAGCGCCAAACGGACGGTCTCGTCTTCGGCCAGGGCCGCTAGGGCATCTCCCAAGGTCACCGGAAGCTGCGGCACGCCTAAGCGAACCAGCTCCGCGTCGTCGTAGCGAACCAAGCTTTCGTCAAGCGGCGCCGGCGGCTCCTCTTTCTGGCGAATGCCATCGAGTGCACACGTCAACGCGACAGCCAGCGCCAAATAGGGGTTTGCCATGCTATCCGGCGATCGCAGCTCGAGCTCGATCGCCGCATTCCCCCCCTGAACCCAGGATGGCACCCGAATCAGCGATGCCTGGCTGAGCCGCGCCCACGTCGCGTGGCGGGGTGCGCGATGGCCGGCGGCCAACCGTTTGTAGGAATTGACCGAGGGACAGACGACCGCGCACATCCCGGGCGCGTGGCTGAGTTGCCCGGCGATCACATGACGGGCGACGTCGGAGAGGTCGTCCGTGTCGGCGCGGAGCGCATCCGCGCCGTTCGTTGACCGCGTCAGACGCTGAAAGACGTGCATCCCCGACCCAGGGGCATCGGCGAGCGGTTTCGGCATAAAGTTCGCCCGCAAACCACGCCGTTGCGCAACCGACCGGATCACCTGCCGCACGATGAGGAGGTGATCCGCCATGCGCAGCGCGTCCGCCGGCAAGAGGTCTAGCTCCTCCTGGCCTGGACCCGTCTCATGGTGTGCCCCGCCGACGGCGACTCCCATCGCTTGGAGGGTCGCGATGATTTCATCGCGCGTGCTCGCCACGAGATCCTCGCCAACGCCAAAGTAACCTGTCGCGTCAAGGGGCGGGAGGGCACGACTTTTGTCTTGATGAAACAAATAGAATTCGACTTCCAAGGCAATCCGATAATCGTAGCCAGCGGCCGCGGCCGCCCCGAGTGCTCGCTCCAAGACTGAGCGCGGATCACCGGCGAACGGTTGGCCATCTCGCCGCCGGACCGAGCAGCAGAGTCGAGCCCGGCGCGGCGCATCGGTCGCGTCCGAGAACACCATCAAAGTCGTTGGATCGGGGGCCAAGTAGAGATCGAGCTCCACCTCCCGCAACCCACCGGTCACCGCCGACCCGTCGAAGCGGTACCCCCGCTGCAGCACCGCCGGGAGGAGATCGGCAGGAATCGTCATCGCCCGGGCGCCGCCCGCGATGTCACTGAACTGAAGGTCGACAAGGCGGACCCGCTCGCGATCTGCCCGCTCGAGCGCCTCCTCGGCGGTGTCCTGACTGCCGCCGATCAGTTCACCTTCGGCCAGGGTTAGGCTGCGCATCCCGCTCTCATTCATTCAGCCCATTTGGGCGCGGCGTCCAATCGCATGCGGATACCCGCAGCTTAGCGCCCGTCAGACGCTTCTCGCAACGTTGGCCGTGGTTTTTGCCAAACCCGAGTGGGCGACAGTCCTCCGTCCGCATCAAGCCGAATTGGTGTCCTCCCAATGCCCGCCGGCCGGCGCGCGGGGACACGTCGAAACGACTCGACGCCCGCAAGTCGCGCTTCGCGGCCCTTTCGGGAGAGCGTATCCAACAGCATCAGCGCACGTCGCCGATCCTCACGATCCGCGTACCAGTTGACGGTATGTCGTTGCCTAGCGATGCGTCCTGCACCAGAATCGCGATCGCTCTTAGGCCCATCGCCCAAAAACGTCGTCACAACCTCTTGGCACAGCATACGTATGCGGCGGATAACCTAGGGCCTAGACTGTCATTTCCACAATGCCGTGGGCTGTCCGCGATTCAAATCCGAGCGATTCGTCGGCACCCCGGAGTGACCGGCAGAGATTCATCAGCATCACGTCTTGGGACGGCCCCGGTTCATCCTGTGTCTTGATTCGGTCGCCGCGGCGACTCTGGCTCCCGTCGATTTCCATCAGAGATTCGCAAGTCGCCTATGAAAGGAGCGCCGATGAGCCTTCTTCCCCATCCCGCCCCCGAGCGCGCGCCCCTCTACGACCCACGTTATGAGCGAGACGCCTGTGGCGTAGGTCTCGTCGTCGATATCGCCGGCCATGCCTCTCGCGGCATCATCGAGCGGGCGCTGGCCGGGGTCGTCAACTTGACCCATCGGGGTGGAGTTGGCGCCGACGCCAGAACGGGAGACGGCGCTGGGCTGTTAACACAGGTGCCGTTTGCGCTATTCGAGGAGTCGCTCGCTCGCTTAGGGCGACCTGATCTTCAACCAGGCGACCTTGGGGTCGCGATGCTCTTCTTGCCGCAGGACGAGACGCTCGCCCAACGGACTCGACACATCATGGTGGACGCGGCCAAAAGCCGGGGGCTGACGGTCCTTGGCTGGAGGGAGGTTCCGGTCGATCCCGGCGTCCTCGGCGCCACCGCGCTGGCGACCCTTCCCCAGATCGCCCAGCTGCTGATCGAGCGCCCCGCTCACCACGACGGTCATGCCTTCGAGCGCGACTTGTTCCTGGCGCGGAAGGCCGCCGAGCGGGCGGTAGCGACCGAGGCGATTGACGGATTTTTCGTCGTCTCGTGTTCGGCCCGAACGCTCATCTACAAGGGGTTTTGTCTACCGTCCGATCTGGCCGCCTTTTATGCCGATCTGCGAAATCCCGCCTACGAAACCGCCATCGCGCTGTTCCATCAGCGTTACTCGACGAACACCTTCCCGACCTGGGGAATGGCCCAACCGTTCCGCTTTCTCGCCCACAACGGAGAGATCAACACCGTCCAGGGAAACCGAAGCTGGATGGAGGCACGTGCCCCCGAGCTCGCGTTTCCCGACGGGATTGAGATCGACGCGCTCCGGCCGGTCGTCAGTTGGGCGGGGAGTGACTCCCTCAGCCTCGACAACGTCCTCGAGTTGCTTTACCACGGCGGACGTTCATTGCCGCACGCGCTGATGATGTTGGTTCCCGAACCCTGGGAGCAGCTTCCCGAGATGCCACCCGACTTACGCGCCTTCTACGACTTCCACGCTGGACTGATCGAACAGTGGGACGGACCAGCGGCGCTCACCTTCAGCGACGGCGTTCTCGCGGGCGCCGCCCTGGACCGGAATGGGTTGAGGCCGCTCCGCTACGCGATCACCGACGACGGGCTGCTCGTCGCCGGCTCGGAAGCCGGCACGGTTGAGATCGATCAAGCCACGGTGGTCGAGAAGGGCCGCCTCGGTCCCGGCCAGATGATCGTGGTCGACACCTGCCGCGGGGTCGTCCTCCACAACCATGAGATCAAAACGGAGGTTGCCGGGCGTTCGCCGTATGCTGACTGGCTCGAGCGCGGACGCGTTCGGCTTCCGCTCGCCGAGACGAAACCGGCAATGGCCGTTCCCCCACCGGTCGGCGAGACGGGCCCGGCCGCTCGGGCCAAGCCGGACACGGAGTTGGTCGCCGTCCAGCGGACCTTCGGCTACACCGCTGAGGACATCCGCTTGATCGTGCAACCAATGGCGGGTGAGGCGAAGGAGCCAACCTGGTCCATGGGCGACGACGCGCCGCTCGCGATTCTCTCGGAGAAGCCCCGGCCCCTGACGAGTTTCTTCCGCCAGCGCTTCGCCCAGGTGACCAACCCCGCGATCGATTCGCTGCGCGAGCGCAAGATTATGGCGCTCGACGCTTTTCTCGGACCTCGTGGCAACCTCCTTCTCGAGCACCCCGAGCAAGCGCGGCTCCTCCACCTACCAAGCGTTCTCCTCGCCGAGGCCGATCTCGCCGCGCTAACGACGCTGGCTGAGCCGCTGCGAGCGGTGACACTCTCAACGTTATTCGACGTTCCCGCCGGCGCGGACCCCGGCTGGGCCGAGCGCACAGTTCCCCTCCAAGCCGCGCTCGATCGCGTTCTCACCCAGGCGGAGACCGCGGTCCGCGACGGAGCCGGTCTCATCGTCCTGAACGATCGCGGTGTCGACTCGACGCATGCGCCGGTACCGATGCTGCTTGCGGTCGCCGCACTCCACCATCACTTGATCCGGGCTGGTTTACGCAGCCGGGTCGATCTGGTCTGCGAAACGGGCGACGTCTGGGACATTCACGCGCTGGCGTGCCTGATTGGCTACGGCGCGTCGGCCGTCCATCCCTACCTCGCGCTGACCGCGGCCGCCAATTTGGCGGGCACCCGCGGCTTCGAGGAGCTTTCGACCGACGATCTGAAGCGAAATTATCTCCATGCCCTCGAAAACGGTCTCTTGAAGGTCTCCTCGAAGATGGGAATCTCGACGGCCATGGGCTACCGCGGGGCGCAAATCTTCGAAGCATTGGGGCTCGACCAGGAGCTGATCGATCGCCACTTCACCGGGACTCCTTCCCGCCTGGGCGGTCTCGGTCTCGGCGAGATCGGGGTCGACGTCCTGCGCCGCCATCACGGCGCGTACGCTGAGCCAGCGCCGAAGCTGCCCGACCTCGGCTTCGTCCGCTACCGAAAGGACGGCGAGCCTCACGCCTATGCGCCGCCGACGGTCAAGGCGCTGCAACTGGCGGTCACGAGCGGCGATGCAGCCGATTACCGCGCCTACCGCGACCACGTGGCGATCCAACCCCTGACGGCGATTCGAGACCTGATGACGCTGAAGCCGCTGCGGCAGCCCGTGCCGCTGGCCGAGGTCGAGTCCGCGACCAGCATCACCAGGCGGTTTGTCGTGACGGCGATGTCGCTTGGCGCATTGAGCCCCGAAGCATACCGGACCCTGGCGATCGCGATGAACCGCATCGGCGCCCGGTCGAACTCCGGGGAGGGAGGCGAAGACCCTCACTGGTACGACGAGCCGGGACCGGACGTGCCCCACTCCAAGGTCAAGCAGGTTGCCTCTGGCCGCTTTGGCGTGACCGCGCGCTACCTGTCGATGGCTGAGGAATTGGAGATCAAGATTGCCCAGGGCTCGAAGCCGGGCGAAGGCGGCCAGCTCCCCGCGCACAAGGTGACGCCCTTTATCGCCCGGCTCCGCCACGCGGTGCCAGGGCTACCACTTATTTCGCCGCCTCCCCATCACGACATCTACTCCATCGAGGACCTCGCCCAGCTCATTTACGACCTGCGCCAGATCAACCCGCGCGCGAAGATCGGCGTCAAGCTCGTCGCGGAAGCGGGTGTGGGCACAGTGGCGGCGGGCGTCGCCAAAGCTCGGGCCGATTACATTCTCGTCAGTGGTCACTCCGGCGGCACCGGCGCGTCGCCGCTGGCCTCGATCAAGCATGCCGGCTGCCCGTGGGAGCTCGGCTTAGCCGAGACGCAGCAAACGTTGGTTATGAACGGTCTGCGTTCTCGCGTCCGTCTCCGCACGGACGGCGGCATCAAGACCGCCGAAGACGTCGTGATCGCGGCGATGCTCGGCGCCGAAGAGTTCGGCTTCGGCACCTCGGTCCTCGTTGCCATCGGCTGCGATATGGCCCGCCAGTGCCACCTCAACAGCTGCCCGACCGGGATTGCGACCCAGCGGGATGATCTTCGCGCGAAGTTCACCGGCACCCCGGAGCAGGTCGTCAACTACTTCACCCACTTGACCGACGCGGTGCGCGAGACCCTGGCTGCCCTCGGAGCGCGGACGATCGATGAAATCGTCGGTCGCTCGGATCTCCTTGCCGCCAAGCCGGTCGAGGGACGCGCCGCACTGCTGAATCTCTCGGGTCTGTTCGCCGCGCCGGCGGCTGAGGAGGCCCGTCGCAAGACCGTCACCATGCCGAACGACGACCCAACCCTTGACGACCGCATCCTTCAGGTCGCGGGACCAGCGCTCGATCAGGGCTGGTCGGTCAGCGTCGCCGAGCGCATCCGGACTGAGCACCGCTCCGTTGGCGCGAAGCTGGCCGGTGAGATCGCGGTCCGGCGCGGAGCGGAGCTGACGCCTGGTCGCATCAGCTGCCGGTTCACCGGCAGCGCGGGGCAGAGTTTCGGCGCCTTCAGTGTCACCGGCATGCGCTTGCTGCTGGAAGGCGAGGCGAACGACTACGTCGGTAAAGGAATGAGCGGCGGCGAGATCGCGATCCGTCCGCCGCGAGAGGCACACTACGAGCAAGCCCAGGTCATTGCCGGCAACACGATCCTCTACGGAGCGACCGGCGGCGCCCTCTTCGTCGCTGGCAGCGCCGGGGAGCGCTTCGGCGTCCGGAACAGCGGCGCCGTGGCGGTCGTCGAAGGACTCGGCGATCACGGCTGCGAGTACATGACCGGAGGCACCGTGGTGGTGCTCGGATCAACTGGCCGGAACTTTGGCGCGGGAATGACCAACGGCACCGCCTACGTGTACGACGTCGAAGGAACCTTCCCCGGCCGGATCAATGGCGAGTCGGTTCTGCTCGAACGACCAGGCGCGGAAACGGATGGGGGCGAGCTGCGCCTGTTGCTTGAGCGGCATCTTCACCTGACGCGAAGCCGCCGCGCCTCCGAGCTCCTCGACAGCTGGGACCAAACGCTGGCGACGACCTGGAAAGTCATTCCGCGCGCCGCGCTGGCCGCGACAGCCGCCGAGCCGGAGGCGGCCGAGGACCTGACGATCAAGGGCGCCGCCGACTAATGCCGCGCCTGGGACAACGGCGAGGGCCGGGCTTTATCACAAAGACTCGTCCCTCGCGTTAGATCACCAAGCACCCCTTGTCAAACGGAGGCTGGAACCGTGGCCGCGCCGTGCTCAAGCAATCTGCCGGGAGTAAAAACGTCATGGGTATGGATCGCGCGAAGCGCGACGAGCTGATCGCGCGGTACAAGGACGGTCCACGCGTGGTCGAGGATGCGCTGACGGGCATGACCGACGAGGAGCTCGACCGGCGCCCGAGTCCAGACGAATGGACCCCGCGCGAGGTCATCCATCATCTTGCGGACAGTGAGATGACCTCGGCCATTCGCTTACGACGTCTGCTCGTCGAGGACAACCCAACCATCGACGGCTACGACGAAGCGGCATTCGCCCGCCGTCTCACCCTTGACCGGCCGCTCGACGCGTCATTGGATGCGATGCGCGCCGCGCGCCGCACCAGCGCCGAGCTCCTCGATCGCCTGCGCGCGAGCGACTGGTCGCGGGCGGGAACGCACACGGAGAGCGGACGCTATAGCGTCGAGGATTGGCTTCGCCTCTACGCGGCCCACGCCCATGACCACGCCGCGCAAATTACGCGGGCGCGGAGCGGCGGGGGTTCTACGGGCGCCTGAGACGAGTCATCCGGAACGTCGCCCCTTGGCCTAACTCCTGGCCCACCCGGTCGACAATTCACGGCGATCGCTTCGGCTCGTGCCGTTGATGCGCCGCTGCCTCCGCAACTGCGGGTCGCGCGCAGCGTGTATCCCGCCGCCAGCGGTAGAGGAGGAGGAGGAGGCCGAGCAGGACCCCGCCCCAGAGATAGCCGCCCAACACGTCCGACGGCCAATGCGCGCCAACGGCGACGCGTGAGATCCCGGCGGCGACAATCATCAGCACCGCGGCGAGCCGGATCAGGCGACAGCGCGACGGTTGTCGCGTCAAATATGGCGCGACGGCGATGATCCCCCCATACAAGAGGACCGCCCCCGTCGCGTGTCCACTTGGGTACCCCTGACCGTGCGCCCGCTCGATGACCTGGACAGCTCCCCCGCCCGGCCGCGCGCTGTGAAACAGATCCTTCAAGCCACCGTTCACGAGCCGTAGCGGGAGTGTCGCCGCAATCACACTGGCCTCCAACCGGGCGTCCTTGCGAAACAGGAGTCCGGCTACGGCCAACGTTACGACCAGGGTGCCCGGCACCGCGCGTCCCAGCCAGTTAATCGCCTCGGCTACGCGCAGTCCACGAGGCAGAATCGCGGCTTGAATCCCACGGGCGATAGCGGCGTCTCCCGGCAACACGCCATTCCCCGCCGCGAATGCCGACAGCAGCGCCGCCACCGCCAGCAGCACCACGACCGAGCGTGCGGTTGGAATCATGCGCCGCGGGACTCAGCCAAGGACAATCCGTCGCCTACACATGGTCCACGCTCATCCAATCCGCGGAGCGTTGGCTGGTGGCGTATCTGCCTTGGCTCCGGGCACGTCTCGGCGGCAGGGACGAGCCGCGGATCCAAGAGCGTCACGCCGCGCGACCTGAGCGGCGGCGTTCCCGCCTTTTCCGCTTTCGATTCGCGGCTCCCGCGCCTTTCGGCCCGGAACCGTCCTTGCCAGCGCGCTTGACCTGCCGGTAGTGCTTCTCTAACCGCTTGACGTAGACCGGGTCAGCGAGTGCATACGTCACCAGCTCCAGGAGGGCAGCCGCGTGTTCGCTTTGAGGATTGATAGGGTCGAGAAACGGCTCCGACCACTCGCCGTCTCGGTCGAAGCCGAATCCGATCGCCGCCAGAAACCCTCGCTCCTGCTGACCGCGACCCGCCACGCTGATCATCACCCGCCGGCAATTGCACGCGGGATCAGGGCAATACGCCTCGGTCAACGCATAGTCGTCGTCCGGCAGGTGCGCGTGTCCGCGGACCGTCACCACCCTGGTCTCCGCCGTTCCCTGAGCCGGAAACATCCGGACGAATGGGATCAATGCCATACCAGGGATTCTCCGTTAGCCACGACGGGCAACCACCTGCGCGTTAGTCGTCCGCATCGCTCACCGCCGTCTCGCGCCGCCGCGCGTCCGACTCGACTCCCTGCTTGTCTATCGCACCTTTCCCCTCGCCGCGACCCGCCAGGCGTCGATCACCCGTCCATCTCGCGCGATCAAGAGCTCGTCCGTCAAATTAATCGTCGGACAGACGTGATTCGGGATCACTTCGTGGCGCTGACCGATCGCGAACCCGGGCTCGTCATCCGGCAGGACCACAACTCCATGTTCTTCGCTGATACGGGCAACAATGGCGCCGGGATGACCGACGAGATAGCCGTGACCGGGATGGCTCGCGCTCGGGTCCATCGCCAGCGCCTTCGACCCAGCATCAATCACCGCTCGGTCTGGCGCGGGGCGGCTGACGACGGTCGCCGCGATCCGCGCCGCACAGCGTTCCGGTCCCAAGCGACCGTGGCGGAACGCGGCGTTGTCGTTGAAGACATAGGTACCCGGCCGCATCTCGGTGATCCCCGGCACGGTCGCCGTGTAGGGGCTGGACGGTGTCGAGCCGACGCTGACGTGCGTGACCGTGACGCCCTCGGCGCGGATGGCCGCCGCTGTCTCGACCAGCGCTCGCCCGGCGGCCAGCGCCGTCGCCTCAATCCGATCTGGCGCGCTCGAGCCGGCGTGGCCCTCGTGGGTCATCACGCCGACGACCTGGAGCCCCGGCAATCGCGCTAAAGCGAGTGCAAGATCTCGGGCCTCATCGCCCGCTCGCGCCCCCGCTCGATCCTGACCCGTGTTCACTTCAACGTAGATATCGAGAACCCGTTCCGCTTGGGCCATTGACCGCGCCAGCGCGTCGCCCGCCTCTATCGAGTCGACTGCCACCGTGACGTGCGCCCGCTCCATCAGCGCCAGCAGCCGCTGGATCTTCGGTGGCCCGACAACGGGGTACGCGAGGAGCACGTCCTCGATCGCCGCTTGGTCAACCAGAACCTCCGCCTCGCCCAGCTTCGCACAGGTCGCTCCGACCGCCCCGGCCGCCATCTGCAGCTTCGCGATCTGCGGCGTCTTATGCGTTTTCATATGCGGTCGCAAGGCGACCCCGAGACTGGCCGCGAGGGCCGCCATCTCCGCGATGTTCTGGTGCAAAATCGCCTCGTCGACGACGACACATGGTGTATCAAGCGACTCGTCGGTGTTGACGATCAGCCGTTCACGAGCGACGGCGGTCGCGATCATCGAAGCCCTCCCACCTTCACCAGACGCGGCGAAGCCGACGCCGACGGAGCCGTTGTCGACCCTGGGAAACGGAAGGACACTCCTCTCATGCCGTGTCCCCTCTTCACACCGCCGCGCCCATCGGCCAGCGGGCGCCACTCGTGTCGATCCAGCGTCCTTGAGCGCTCGATCGAGCGACCGCGTCGAGCAACTCTTGAACCTTCACGCCGTCCGCGAAGGACGGCGAAGCTGGATCGCCGAAGCGGATCGCCCGCACCCAGGACCGCAGGAGCAGCGCGGTCGGTTGCGTCAGGAAGTGATCGAATGCCGGCAGATCACCCTCAAGGCGCTCCGGAATCGGCAGCTCGCTAAGCGAGACCTCCCCCACCCTTGCCCCGAGTAACCGGCCGTCACGAACGCGGAGGGTGCCGCGGGAGCCCGATAGGCTCACCTCTTCGTCTCCCTCAAAGGCGGTCGTCGCGCTGACATGGATCGTGCCCAAGGCGCCGTTTCCAAATTTGAGGAGAATCGCGAAGTTGTCGTCCGCATCAACTTTTGCCATTGTCGACGATTCCGGGAGGCGCCGCCGCTTAACCATTGTCGTGGTCGCTCCGGCAACCGCCTTCACCTCTCCAAACCACCAGCGTAAGGCGTCGACGTGATGCGACCCCGTGGCGCCGAGCATCCCACCCGCTTTGTCCTGCTCCATCAGCCAGCCAAACGGCCGGTCGAACGGATCGTTGAGACTGGAGCGATGTACCGTCACCGTCGCCGCGTGCGGCTCCCCCAGGTAGTCCTCCTCAATCAGCTCCTTGATTCGTGCACGTACCGGGAGAAACCGTAGCTGGTGATTGACCATCGCCGTCACGCCGACCCGGTCGACAAGCTTGACCATGTCCCTGGCCTCGGCCAGGTTGCGTGCCATCGGTTTTTCACAGAGGACGTGCTTCCCGGCTTCGAGCGCCGCTAAGGTCATCGGATGGTGGAGATGTGGCGGGCTGGCGACAATAACCGCCTCGACCTCCGGGTCGCGGGCGACTGCCCGGAACTCCGTCACATGGGTGGGAATGCCGTATTCGGAGGCCAGCAACGAGGCGCGATCCTCATGCCGGGAACAGATGCTGACGACCTCGACTTCCGGTAAAAACGCCAGCGCCGGCAGGTGAATTCGCGCTCCCAATCCAGTGCCGATCAAACCGATCCGCACCGGCTCACAGGTTCGCTCATCGTCACGGTCGCGGAGCGTTTCCAGCCTCGTCCCCCATGTCGCTACCATCGTCGCATCCCAACTCCCGGCTGCGCCGCCGCCGGTTCCGCAGGGCCTCTCTGACCCTTCATCGGCGGCGCGGCGGTGGGCTCAGGATCCTCCTCGCACGGCGGCCAATGCTACCACAGGGCTCCGGACCCCTCGCCTGGGTCCGGCTTCTCGGTTCCGGTCCCGCTACACTCTCGTTAGACACGCCCGGCGTACTATTTCCCTACTGTCACCATCCACAGGGACGTCGCCAAGCAAGGAGCGCGGTATGCGTCTGTACACGGGTAAAGGCGACCAGGGAACAACCGACCTGCTTGGCGATCGCGTCGCCAAGGATGACGCCCGGATCGAGATTCTAGGCGCGCTCGACGAGGCCAGCTCCGCGATCGGTCTGGGTCGGGCTCAGGCGCTGACTGAGACGACCCGGGAGTTGCTCGTCACTACCCAGCGCGATCTTTACGCGATCATGGCCGAGCTCGCGTTTACCGACGAGCTTCGACCGGATGCGTATCGTCTCGGCGAGGATCGTGTCGCCTGGCTGGAAGCGGCGACCGACGCCATAACCGCCGGCATTGAGCTGCCCCGTGCCTTTATCCTGCCTGGCGACTCCGTCCCTGGCGCCGCCCTCGACCTGGCGCGCACCGTGGTCCGGCGCGCCGAACGGCAAGCCGTCGCCCTGTCCCACAGCGGGCACGTCACCAACCCCCAGATTTTGCGGTACCTCAACCGATTGTCGTCCCTCCTATTCGTGCTGGCCCGAGCCGAGGACGCCGCTGCCGGGGTATCGCCGCTTCGCGCCAAAGTTAGCCCCGCTCGTTGACCATCGACGCTTCGTCCAACGGCCGGCCCACGTTCTTTCGTGCCTCCTACCACCTTTCGCTACCGGCAAGCGACGCGCTGACACACCCGAGTTTGATCGCCGCCTCTTGGAATCGTCGGACGTCGGCGCCCTGACGAGGTAGCTCCGTAGGTTGACCCGGGAACCGCCCTACGTCTCCATGATCCATGACTCGTCAGCCAACCTCGTCGGCTTGCCGTGGCCGGGATAGACCACCGTCTCGCCCGGCAACTCGACGAGACGCGACAAACTCCGGTTCATCGTCAACTGATCCGCTCCTGGAATGTCTACGCGCCCGTGACCTCCGGGAAAGAGCACATCCCCGCCAAAAAAGAGCCGGTCCACTTCACTAAACAGAGCGATGTGACCCGGATCGTGTCCCGGCAGGTGCATCACACGAAAGACGTGCGCACCGAGGGCGACCTCATCGCCATCTTCGAGAAACTGGTCCGGCCGAACCGGTGGAATCGTGAAGGGAAGGTCGCCGAGAGCGCTGTCCGGTGCCGCGAGCCGCTCGGACGCCAGCGGGTGCGCCGCGAGCGGAGCGCCAGTCGCTTCCCGCATTGCCGCGGCGTCGGTGATATGGTCCCAGTGGGCGTGGGTAATGACGATCCGCTCGATCCTCTGACCCGCCGCGGTGGCGGCCGCGGTCACCGCCTCCGTCACCCCATATGGCGCGTCAATCACCAGGGCCGCCTTCGTCTCTGTATCGACCACCAGGTAGGCGTTGGTCTCCAACGGTCCGCCGACGAACGTTCGCACCTCAAGTGTCATCTGGTCCCTCTTCTTATTCCGGACGCGTCTGGCCGGTATGACGTCTCGCTTCCCCACCGCCCGTCTTATGAGCTAACCCGCGGCGTGGCCATCTCCGCTTCCGCTTCACGAAGCTGCTCCCCAGGCGGCTCCACCTCGGCGATTTCCGCAGGCGGGGGAGGCGCCGCCAGCGCATCCATCCCTGGCGCCCAGACATCCTCTGGCGGCGACGCCTCGACCGGTATGTCCAGGCGACTGAGCAATTCGCTGCACCAGGCCGCTCGCCAAGGACGAGGATCGACCGGCTGCTTTGGCGCGTGGGAGTCGGAGCCGCAGGAGATGAGGAGGCCGCGCCGGGTCGCCATCTCGCGGTAGTGCGCGGTTTGCTCGTCGGTGTACGAGCGGTAGTGCGCTTCAATCCCGTCGATGGGGATGCCCTCAAGCATGGCGTCGAGGTCCGATTCCGTCATCACTCCGACCGAGTCGCTCCGGCCGGGGTGGGCAACAACGCACAGTCCGCCTGCCTGATGCGCCGCTTCAACCACTCGCTCGAGCGGGAGATCGGCGGTAAAGCCGCCGCCAAGCTCGGTCACCAACTCGGCCGACGTCTTCATATCCCGGACGTGGCCCTCACGAATAGCCGCTGTCAGCACGTGAAACGGCCAGAGCGGCCTCCCGGCCGCGATCTCCTCCAAGCACGGCAAAGGACGACCAGCGGCCTCGAGACGTTGACGGGCGTCCTCCGCGGTCCGAAGGAGCAGCGCGTCGAGCTCGGCGAGAACGCCGCGGAAGGCGGCCGCCGCCTCATCCGCCCGATCGGGTCGCACGCCATAGACCAGCAGGTGCCACTGACGCTCGCGCCATCTCGTCGTCACCTCGACACCGGGGATGATCCGGATGCCACGCTTTGCCGCCCGCCGCGTAACTTCCAACACCGAGCGTTGGTTATCGTGGTCGCAGACGGCGGCGACGCGAAAATCGCCACCCGCGAGGTGATCCACGAGTGCCGCTGGTGTCCATGACCCATCGCTCGCCAGCGTGTGCAGGTGCAGGTCAACGGCGTCGGCGGGACGGAGCGCGGCGCTGGCGTCACGCCCGTTGGTCGCGGGTTCCACCGAATGAGCTCCCTTCTATGCAACCTGTCTGTCATGCCTTCCAGTTTCAGTCTAGCCGACCAGATGATCTCGTATCTGACTTGCTCCACCGATGATTCTCGCTTGCCGAGCCCGGACGACCGCTCCACAATGGACCGGGCG
>JAABUR0100002509.1_pt1 | contig 27861 bp, 26 predicted proteins | sample 5560091 | NCBI WGS metagenome assembly JAABUR01 (sample SAMN10711879, study PRJNA513375) | rock metagenome | isolation source: Antarctica rocks | place: Antarctica: Victoria Land, University Valley sud
CGGGGGTCACATACGGGCGCGAGGTCGAGCTGGGCGGACTGCTGCTGTCATTCCACACAGCGATCGAGGAGACGGTGCAGTCCAGTCTCGGCAGCGGGTTGTGCGGCTGGCGGGTCACCGACTGCATCGTGACGCTGACGGACTCCGGCTACTCGGCCCCGTTGTCAACCGCGGGCGACTTCCGCCGGTTGACTGCCATCGTGCTGCACGAGGCCCTGCGCAGCGCGGATACGACGGTGTGCGCACCGGTCAGCGAGTTCGAGGCGGAGTTTCCTGCCGACTCGGTCTCCCCGGTGCTCCAGAAGCTGCATGCTGCCGGCGCCACACCACAGCCACCGCAGCTGCACCTGACGCGTTGCCGCATCACCGGCGTGCTGCCCACCAGCCACGTGCACACGTTCGAGCAGCGGCTGCCCGGTCTCACGCACGGCGAAGGCTTCTTCTTCTCCTGGCCGGCCGGCTACGAACCCGTGCATGGCCCGCCCCCCCTCCGTTAAACGCTCAGCGGGGGACGACAAGGCTCAGGACGGCGGCAGGCCGTCGCCAGAAACGTCGAGCGCCCAGCAGGTGGTGTTGTGTGAACCTGACTTCCACGAGGCCTTGGTCGGGTAGTAGTAGTAGTAGTTGTTGGTCTCGGGAACGTAGTCCTGGAACACGTTCTCGCAGAACTGCTTACTCCTGTCCTGCGACGTCTTGGTGCCCGGGAAGGGGGCCTCCGGCGCTCCGAGGAACAGTGACTCCGGGATGAGCTCCGCCTGGTGCCGCTGGCTGCAGGGGGTGAAATGCACCGCCTGGTAGACCTTCGGCCAGTGCTTCACGCAGCCGCGGAACTCCCGTGACACCCCACCGCTGAGGGCGTTCTTCAAGCTCCCGACTCGGGATACGCCGACACGGGCGTTGTAGTGGGCCTTCTGGATCACGTCACAGCGGATCCAGGTCTGCCCGGCGCTCGTCTGGTCGTTGCTCGGCAGGATCAGCGCCAGGTCGAGCTTCGAGAGCGTCGCGGCTGCGCCGACGTACCCGGGGAACCGGGCGTGGCAGCTGCGCCACACCTTGTCGGTCTGGTCGCTGGTCGGGGAGGCGCTCACGTTGAAGACGGCGAACGTCTCAGCGGTGTGTCGGTTGCTGCACGACACCGGGAACGACCCGTCGCGCTGCTGGCGGAACTGTGTCTTCGAGGTGTTGTAACAGTTGCCGACCTCGGGCCGGCCGGCCAGCTGCGGCTCCTCGGTGGTCGTGCTGGTCTCGGTGGGGGTGGTCGGGGTCGTCTCCGTCGTCTCCGTCGGCGTCGTCGTCTCCGTCGTCTCCGTCGGCGTCGTCTCAGTTGTCTCGGACGTCTCAGTCGGCTCCGACGAGCTCGACGTCGACTCAGACGTCGTCTGGGCGACGTCTTGGGCGCTCGCGCACGACGTCAACAGCAGGGCGGACACGAAGGCGCAGCAGCCGAGGAGTCTTTTCACGTGGCCGATTATGCCTTGGGCGGGGCTCAGGCGGTGGTCTTGTTCCAGCAGTAGCCGAATCGTTGTCCGGCCTGCCAATCAGCGGGGGTCGGATAGGTCCAGCTGAACGTGTAGCCGCCGCCTTCCTCGACCTGGGACTTGACCAGGTCTTCGCAGCGCTGCTGTCCGTCGTCCTTGGTCACGCCTTCTCCGGGATACGGCTCCTCGGTCGCTCCGAGGCGCAGCGCCGCGATCGCTCGGAAGGCGTGCGGCTGGTTGCACGTCACCATCACCGACTCCGCGGTGCCAGGTTCGCCTCCCGAGCAGAGGCCGTAGTCGGAGACGATCTCCTTGTCGTCGAGGGCTCCTTCGAGCTTGGGCGGCAGCTCGGCCAGGATCTTCTCGGCTTGCAGGGCGATGATGTCGCAGCGCACCCAGTTAGCGCCCCGGTCGAAACTGGCCTGGTCCGGCAGGAAGTACGTCGCCGTGAGCCGCACCCGCGCCCGGGTCGCGGCGTCGCCGCCGACGTACGGCGTGAACTCGGCGCGGCACGAGCTCGCGGCTGCCTCCTGAACTGCATCGTTCTTGATGGCAACGCCCTCGAACGCGACGTCGTCGGGCAGCCTGGTGACGGCGAACGTGTACGCAGTGTGGGGGCGTTCGCACGACCTCGGTTCGGTGGTGTTGGAGTACCTGTTGATGTCACCGAAGTTGAGGTCGCGACAGATGCCGGTGTCGGGCGGCGGCGGGGGTGGCTCGCGCGGTGTGGACGACGTCGTCGGCCGTTCCCGCGCGGTCGTAGTCTCGCCGCCGGCGGCGGCGCTGGTGGGAGAGGAGGGCGAGCAGCCGCCCACGAGCGCCAGCACGATCAAGACGACGCAGATGAGTGTCGACGTACTCATCTTGCTCTCGGTCATCGCCGCCCATCGTAGGCGACCGACCTCGGCGTACCCGGGACCTCGGCGGGTGCCCCTGCCAAAGGATCCGACTCTCAGGTGGTGGGGACAGCGTGAGAGTCGGATCTTTCGGGCAGATGGCGTTGCAGGGCGACGCCGAGGCCGTTGACCGTGCAGCCGAGCTGGTCGTTGATGGCGATCATGTGGTGGTTGGACTCGGCGTTCCAGGTGTCGATCGTCTCCAGCTCAGGGTGGGCGTCGCGCATCCACAGCAGCATCGTCGCCTTCAGCAGCATGCCGAGCCGGTGTCCGCGATGGCTGCCGACAACGCTGGTGTCCTCCTGCATGGCGACGCCCGGTCGGGTCTCGTCGACGCACATGATGGTGTGCCCGGCCCACGCGCCGGTCTCGCGGTGGCGGGCCATCAGCCGGTAGAGGTGCTGACCGCGCGCGGCCATGGCCGCCTCGTAGCCGCGCAGCCGTTCGGGCGGGAAGACGTCCGGCTCCAGGTCGATGTCGTCGAGGGGCGCGTCGTTGATCGCCTGGTGCAGGTCCTGGAGGGTGGGCAGCCACTCCTCGGGCGCGGGGCCGTCGAGCCGGATCAGCTCGTAGTCGCCGGCGTGTGCGGCGGCTTCGTCGGCGTACCGCTGGATCGCGTCATAGTCGAGCTCCGGGGGCCGCAGTCGGCGCTGCACGGTGGCCTGGGCGGTCTCGAAGCCGGCCCCGGTGAGGAAGTGAGAGGTCGGGGTGCCGTGCATCGCGAAGGTCAGCAGCAGGGTGCGGCCGGCCGCGCGCGCGGCGTGCGTCTGCGCGTCCAGCAGTGCTGTGCCGATGCCTCGGCCGACGTGGTCGGGGTGCACCGAGCAGAACACCATGGCCATCTGCGGGTTGTCCCAGTTGGCGAGTTCGAGCTGGGCATGACCGACGATCTCGTCTCCGGCGCGCGCCAGCCAGAGCCCGTCCGACGGGGTGCCGTCGTGCCCGTACTTGACCTGCCCCTCGAAGGCGCGGCCGTTGACCAGTGCCTGGTGGAGGCCGCTGGCCGTGATGACGGCGTTCATGATGTCTGCGCAACGGTCGGCGGTGGGCGGGTCGAGGGTCAGCGGGTCAACCCGCTCGATCGTCATGGCTGCATTCAACGGAGCCGAGCGGCGGCATGCAACGCAATAACGCGGTATGCCGTCCCCCACCCTCGGGCAACCCTTCTCGGCGGCGTTGCCGCTGGTGTTAGCCTGGGCACACCATGAAGGTCGACCGCTGGGCGCTGCTCCTTGAGTGCCGCGACGAGGTTCGCTGAGCCGGACCCCTCGTCGCGGGAGCTGTTGTCGTCCAGGCGTTGCCCACCCCCTCCTTCGAAGGTCCCCTCATGGCCATCCCTCCAGCACCGCGCTACTCCCAACAGCCGAGCGGTATGCCGTTCGAGCGCTACCGCGCCTTCCCGCCGGTCGATCTGCCCGACCGCACGTGGCCCACGAGGTCGCTGACGGCGACCCCGCGCTGGCTCTCCACCGACCTACGTGACGGCAACCAGGCCCTGATCGAGCCGATGACCCCCGGCCGCAAGCAGAAGATGTTCGAGCTGCTCGTGGGCATGGGCTACAAGGAGATCGAGGTCGGGTTCCCGTCGGCGAGCGCGTTCGACTTCGACTTCGTCCGTCAGCTCGTCGTGGGCGACATGATCCCCGACGACGTCACGATCTCAGTGCTCACGCAGGCGCGCGAGGACCTGATCGAGCGGACCGTGCAGAGCCTCGTCGGCGCCCACCGGGCGAACGTGCACCTTTACAACGCCACCGCGCCGCTGTTTCGTCGCGTCGTCTTCGGCGTCGACCGCGACGAGTGCCGGGCCATCGCCACCCGCGGCACCGAGATCGTGATGAAGTACGCCGAGGAGTACCTCGCAGATGTCGACTTCGGCTACCAGTACAGCCCGGAGATCTTCACCGACACCGAACTCGACTTCGCCGTCGAGGTGTGCGAGGCGGTCTCCGACGTGTGGCAGCCGGGCCCCGGACGCGAGATCATCTGCAACCTTCCTGCCACCGTGGAGATGTCGACGCCCAACGTGTACGCCGACCAGATCGAGTGGTTCTCCCGCCAGCTGAGCCGGCGCGAGCACTCGGTGGTCTCGCTGCACCCGCACAACGACCGCGGCACTGCCGTCGCCGCCACCGAGCTGGCGATAATGGCCGGTGCCGACCGGGTCGAGGGCTGCCTGTTCGGGCACGGCGAGCGCACCGGCAACGTGTGCCTGGTGACGCTGGGGCTGAACCTCTTCAGCCAGGGCATCGACCCGCAGATCGACTTCTCCGACATCGACGAGATCCGCCGGACGGTGGAGTACTGCACCGGTCTGCCCGTGCACCCACGCCACCCGTACGCCGGCGACCTGGTCTACACCGCCTTCTCCGGCTCCCACCAAGACGCGATCAAGAAAGGATTGGAAGCCCTGGAAGCCGACGCAAGCCATAGGAACGTTGCGGTAAGCAACCATCCTTGGGCCGTTCCATACCTGCCGATCGACCCGATGGACGTCGGCCGCTCCTACGAGGCGGTCATCCGCGTCAACTCCCAGTCGGGCAAGGGCGGCGTGGCCTACATTCTGAAGGCCGAGCACAAGCTCGACCTGCCGCGCCGGCTGCAGATCGAATTCAGCCGGGTCGTGCAGGGCCGCACCGACACCGAGGGCGGCGAGATCGCTGGCGACGAGATCTGGGCGACGTTCCGCAGCGAGTACCTCGACCGCCGGGCGCCGCTGGCGCTCAACTCGGTGCACACGTCGTCGGCGGCGGGAGAGCGTGACGCGCTCACCGTCAACGTGTACGTCGACGGCGAGGCGCAAACCTTGCACGGCGAGGGCAACGGGCCGATCGCGGCGTTCGTGACGGCGATCAACGGGCTCGGCTACGACGTCCGCGTGCTCGACTACGCCGAGCACGCCTTGTCGTCGGGCGGAGACGCGATCGCGGCGGCGTACGTCGAGTGCGCGATCGGCGAGCAAATCCTCTGGGGGGTGGGCCTCGACGCCAACATCGTGACCGCGTCGCTGCAGGCCGTCATCTCCGCGATCAACCGCGCCGTGCAGGCCAACCCGTCCGGCTGAGCCGTCCCTTGGCCGCCGGGAGCCCGCTGGTGGTGGCTGGGTTGGAACAGAGTTGGGGCGGATCGGCGCTCGGGAGCGCAACGGCGTACCAACTCGGACAGTTCCTCACGGTGGGAAGCGTTCCACGTCAGCTCGCTCATGCCGCAGGTCGACGTCGGGTACGCCGCCAGACGGCCGCGAGCACCGCAGCAGCCACCGCGGCCACCACCAGGTCGGAGACGTGCACTCCGTGGCTCTTGCTGAAAGTCAGCAGGGTCGGGCCTTCCCATGGGTGCGGGATGACCACGAAGCAGGCGGCGATCACCGCCACGCAGCCAGTGGTCAACCAGGCGGTCGCTCGAGTCATCGGTCGGCGGGGACCTCGGCGATGCAGGCGGTGGCCACTCGACGGAAGCTGATCCCCTCGTAGACACGCGCGACGTCATCATTCTGCGCCGAGCAGAAGACCGTCGTGACGCCGTGCGCGCGAGCAGCATCCGCCATCACCTTGGTGAGTTGTGCTGCCAGCCCGCGTCGTCGGTACGTCGGCAGCACCGCGATCCCGGTGAGTTCGGCGACGTCATCGACAGCGGTGAAGCTGCCGCCTCCTACCGGGCCGAGCTCCGGTGCATCGGGGTCGTACGCCGCCGCGTGACCCCGCCGCCCGCTTCGGATGCCGTCGACGGTGGCCGGGTCGAGGGGCGCTGGTCGCTCGGCCGCGGCGGCGTCGCGTTCGGGCAGCCCGGGCGGCCCCGTCGCCGTACCAGGGTTGCCGAAGCCGACCCAGACAGCTGCCCTGGACAGGGTGGCGGTGTCGATGTCGTCGGCGGCGAGCATGCGAGCGTTCGGGGCGTCGCCGCGAGGCTCACCGTCGAGCACGAGCAAGGGGCACACGGCGACGGTCATCCCGGCATCTCTTGCTACGTCGAGCAGCTCCGGCGTCACGTCGTGCATCCATTCGATGGAGCGGGGTACGCCGAGCTCCGCCTGCCGGTCGAGCACCGCCCGGACGTCGTCGACGGTGAACGCGCCGCTCCCGCCCAGCCGTGGCCGAGCGTAGTAGGGCCATCCGTGCGTGGCGACGAAGAGCGTGAACGGGCCGACCTCTTCCACCGCGGAGCGTGCGCGGGGAACGGCGTCGTAGTAGCGCTCGACGCGCTGGTGCAGTTCGTCGCTTGAGTCGAGAGGTGACATCGGGAGCGAGCATGTCACGCGCACGGCGGCCGCTCCCAGTGATTTCCCCGGTCGCCGCAAACGCTAGGGCAGCGCTTAGCCCGAGAAGTCCGGGTTACGACCACTAGACTCCGGCAGGACGGTATGCCGCACGCTGGCCGAGGAGGGATGTGGATGACCAACAAGCTGGTCATCGCCTCTATTGCCGCGTTCGTTGCCGTCGACGTGGTGCTGGCGGTTGCCGCGGTGCAACATGTGCGTGGGGGAGCGCCTGAAGGCGACGCGATCTCCGTACCGACGCCGGTCGGCGACTCGACCACCGAGCCGTCCCTGCCTTCGCAGTCGCCCACATCGACTCAACCTTCCGAGCCGAGCACGCCCGCCGAGACCTCCGTTCCAGCGGCGGAGCGCTCGCTGGGCCTGCTGTCCATCGGCATCGACGGCACGATCCTGCGCGCTACCGCGGGCAACTGCCGGAGCGACAAGACTGGAAAGGTCGAGGTCTCGACCGACGGAGGCGCCACCTTTGAGACGGTCTTCCCCGACGTACCCCAGGTGCTGCGAGTGGTGGCGGTGTCGCGTTCGGATCTGTGGTTCGTCGGCACCGACGAGTCATGCGCGCCGTCGGTCGAGCGCTCCGGTGACACGGGTGCCTCCTGGATCCATAGTCAGGGCACGGCCGGCGCTTATCACCTGAGTGCGAGCGAGAACCCTTCGCTCGTCCACGCACCGGGCGGCAGGGTCACCGTCGGCTGTGCGACCGTCGGGATCGCCGCCCTCGATACCGAGGTTGCGTTCGTAGGGTGTGACGACGGCACGATCCGTCGCACCGGGGACGGTGGGCAGACCTTCGAGTCCGTCGGGCATGTCGACGGCCTGGTCTCGCTCACCTTCCGGGACGCGCAGACGGGCTTCGCGCTCGCCTCGCAGAGCGGATGCCAGGCGACAGCCTTGAGGACCGACGACGCCGGCAAGACGTGGAAGTTCGCGGCGTGCGTGAGGCTCGACATCCCCAAAGCGATCGCGACGAACGCCGACAAGCTGGTGGCGCAGGTAGGCGCCGACATCCTCGTGAGTGACGACGATGGGCAGACGTGGGTCCCGGCCGGCTGAGCCCCAGCCCGGGGCAAGACGTCTCGGCGCGACAACAGTTCCGGGTGCTGATCGTGTGCACCGCCAACATCTGTCGGTCGCCCCTCGCCGAGCACCTGTTACGCCGAGCGCTCGAAAGCGGAGTTGCGGAACCACCGACCACGGAGGTCGTCGTCCGCAGTGCCGGGACGCAGGGCTGGGACGGTGCCCAGATGGATCCATCGGCCGCCGCCGAGCTGCGACGGCTGGGCGGCGACCCCACGGGCTTCGTGGCCAAGTCGCTCCAGCCCGCCCACAGCGAGACGGCCGACCTCATACTGACGGCCACGCTGGCACATCGCGCCACCGTGCTGCAGGAAGTGCCGCAAGCGCTCAAGCGCACGTTCACGCTGCTGGAGTTCGCCCATCTCGTCGAGCACCACGAGCATGTCAGGTCAGCCGCCGGCGACCCACCGGAGCTGGTGAGCCGGGCCGCAGCCGCTCGCGGCGCGGCCGAGCTGGAGATGTACGACGTGCTGGACCCCTACGGTGCCGCACCCGAGTTCCACCGAGAAACCGCTGACCTCATCCACGATGCAGTTCGAGCGGTTGCCATTGCGCTGATCGGAAAAACCCGGAACTAGCCGGCCGGCTGCTGCTTCTGCTTGCGGCGGCCGGCCTCAGGGGCATACCCGTACCCATAGCCGTACCCGTAGCCATAACCACTGGCACCTCGGGTCGGCGTCATGTTGAGCACTGCCCCGATCACCTTGGCGTCGACCGACTCGAGGCGCTGCCGGGCGGCCTGGGCCTGCTCCTTCGTCGTCTCCCCGTGGCGGACCACCAAGATCGCGCCATCGGCCTGGGCAGCCAGCAAGGCAGCATCGGTGACAGGGAGCAGCGGTGGCGCATCGACGACGACAACGTCGTACTCACCGCGAAGCTTGGCCAACGTCTGCTCCATCGTCCGCGACTGCAAGAGCTCAGCCGGGTTGGGCGGCACCGCGCCGCTGGTCATGACGTGGAGTCCGTCAGTGCCCCAGGGCTGGATCGCGTCCTCAATGCCGATGCGCCCGATGAGCACGGTGGTCAACCCCACCGTCCGCTCAAGCCGCAAGTAGTCACTCACGCGCGGGCGACGGAGGTCGCCCTCGACCAGGAGCACTCGCTGATCGGCCTGCGACAGCGTGATCGCGAGGTTGATCGCCGTCGTCGACTTGCCTTCCGCAGGCACCGCGCTGGTGACGACGAAGACCTTGGACTGCTGGTCGACGTCGACGAACTGTAGGTTGGTACGCAGCATCCGGAACGCCTCTACGCGGGGAGCGTGAGTGTCCAGGTGCGTGACCAGGGGTTGCTTGGTGGCATGGGAGTCGTAGGAGATGTAACCGAGCAGCGAAACGCCGGTTGCCTCCTCCACGTCGTGCGCGGAGTTGATGGTCGTGTCGAGAGTCTCTCGCAAGATGGCCAAACCGACGCCGAGCAGCAGGCCAAGAATCGCCGCCAGGCCGAGGTTGCGCACCGGCTGCGGCGACACCGGGCTCGACGGGAGAGTAGGTGAGTCCACGATGGTGGCTTTGATCGGAGAGATCTGCTGGCCGGGGGCCGTCTCGAGCTCGAGGATGAAGTCGGTGAACTCGGTCGCCACGCCATCGGCCAGGCCCTGCGCGCGCGCCGGCACGGGATCGGTCACGGTCACTTCGAGGAGCACCGTCTCGGGCACGACGACGCTGCTGATCTGCTTCGACAAGTCCTCCGCAGACTCGTCCAGCTTCAGCCGATCGACCACCCGCTGGGCGAGATCCTCTCCCTTGATGAGGTCGGCGTAGGAGGCGACTCGCTCCTGCGAGAAGAGGCTGCCCTGGTAGACGTCGGTATTCTCCGTGCGAGGGGTGGAGATGAAGAGCTGGGCCGTCGCCGAGTACTGCGGCGTCGCCTGCAGGGTGATGGCTGCCGCGGCGGCCAGGGTCAGCAGCAGGCAGGCGGCGATCAGCGCCCAGCGGCGGCGCATGATGCGAAAGTAGTCGCGCAGCTCCACGAGCAGGTCTCAACTCTCGGTCGGGGAAGAACAATTACTTTGGCGATGATAGTGCCCGTCGCCTGGTGCGTCAGCGGGCGGCGCGCGCGTTGCACCCGACGTGCCAGGTGATCCCCATGGGACCCTCCAACGCAGCGAGCGACTCGACGACAAGATCTCGGGCGACCAGGGTAGGGCTCAACGTGCGACCGGCTCGATGATCAATGTTCAGGACACGTGCTGGATCGCTATGGAGCATAGCGTTGCTGACCTGTTACTGTCAGTATCGCTGCCCTTTGTGTTGACCAGGCGCTATCTGTATTATGTCCATATTATGTCTGATATTTTACCTTTCTCTATATCAAGGGTACTTGAGAGGCTTACCCCTTAACCCGGTCCAGGTGGCGTATCTCCGACTTCGTCGTATGTGGAGGAGAAGCCTTTGCTCGTCACCGAACGGTTCAGAGGTCGCCGGCAACTGTGGCTGACGCTGTTTGATTGTGGAGCGTGGGGGCTCGCCCTTTCCATCGCAGCGTTGGCGCGGATGGACTTCGCTGCCAGCCTTGTTCCCTGGATGCACGTGCTGATCGCCTGGCTACTCGTGGCCGCCATTCATATCGCGGTGGGCTGGGTCGGCCATCTGCATCATGGTCGAGCGGCTCTCGGCAGCCTGGAAGAGATGATGCTGCTGGGCGTCGTCACGGGGGCCGCTGGCAGCACGCTCTTCGCCATCAACCTAGTGCTGCCGAATCTTCTTCTGCCGCGCAGCGTTCCGCTCGTCGCGGGATTCATGGCGATCGCGGCCATGAGCTGGGGACGCGCGAGTTGGCGTCGCTGGTCGGAGTTCGAACGCTCGCCGGGCCGGGACACCGCTCCCGCCGTGCTCATCCTGGGAGCGGGTGACGCCGGCCGGCAGTTGATTCGCTCGATGCAGCGGGAGGCTGCCAGGAACTGGCGACCGGTCGCGCTGCTCGACGACGACCTGCGCAAGCGACACCTGCGCATGCACGGCGTGCCGGTGCTTGGCACCTCCAACGACATCGCAGAGGTTGCGGCTTCGACCGGCGCATCCATGTTGGCTGTGGCGATACCCAGCGCGGACGCTGCTTTGATCCGCAAGGCCTCGGATGCAGCTGCGGCAGTAGACCTCGACGTCAAGGTGTTGCCGGCGGTCAGCGAGTTGCTCGATGATCGCGTCGGCATCCGCGACATGCGCGACATCGAGATCACGGATCTTCTTGGTCGCCATCAAGTGGAAGTTGATCTGGAAGCGATCGCGAGTTATCTCACCGGCCGGCGAGTCCTTGTCACCGGGGCGGGAGGCTCAATCGGATCCGAGTTGTGCCGCCAGATACACCGGTGGAAACCGTCGGAGCTGATAATGCTTGACCGAGACGAGTCGGCGTTGCACGCCCTCCAGTTGTCGATTTACGGGCGGGCTTTGCTCGACTCTCCGGAAGTGATCCTCGCCGACATCCGGGACGCGGAGACGATCATGGCCCTGTTCATGCAAAGGCGTCCTGAGGTCGTCTTCCACGCGGCGGCGCTCAAGCACCTTCCGATGCTGGAGCAGTACCCCGGTGAGGCCGTCAAGACGAACGTCTGGGGCACGCTGACGGTGCTCGAGGCAGCCAGGTCGTGCGGCGTGGAAAGATTCGTCAACATCTCCACCGACAAGGCCGCCGACCCCTGTAGCGTGCTGGGATACTCCAAGCGGATCGCGGAAGGTCTGACAGCGGCGGTCGCCGCCGAGACCGCTGGTGTCTATCTCAGCGTTCGCTTCGGCAACGTGCTGGGCAGCCGAGGATCGGTGCTGACGTCGTTTGCCGCCCAGATCGCCTCCGGCGGGCCCGTCACCGTCACCCATCCAGAGGTGACGCGCTTCTTCATGACGGTGCATGAGGCCGTCCAGCTCGTGATCCAGGCAGCGGCCATCGGTCGTGACGGCGAGGCTCTGGTGCTGGACATGGGCGAGCCGGTGCGGATTGACGACGTGGCTCGGCGACTCATCGACCTGTCCGGTAACCCTCTGGAGGTCCACTACACCGGTCTGCGGCACGGCGAGAAGTTGCACGAAGCGCGGTTTGGTGCCGGCGAGCCGGACCATCGGCCCTTTCATCCCCTGGTCTCGCATGTTGGCGTACCGGTCGCGGACTTGGAACAGTTCTTGCGTCAGGCGTCCTCATCGAACGCCGCTGCGATGGTGTCGACTCTGGAGTCGGCTTGCCAACAGATGCTGGCAAGCTCCCGGGCCCTGGTGGACCTCGGCTAGCGCTGATGCGCTACGGCCACGTCAAACGCGTTCCTTGACCTCAGCGGGGAGAGGTAGCGTGACTGAGTCTCCTCTGCACTACCCGCCACACCGGATGGATAAGTAACGTACTCGCTCACAATGCCGCCTTTCCAAGCAAGCCCGATGAGAACCCACATGACAACTGACCATGCAGCGTTGCTGGCACTCAGAACGTCGATGCCGGTCGATTCGCCGCTGAGCAGGAACGCCAACAGTGGTAACACACCCAAAGGGCCTCCCTTCCACCCACGGATCAGCCCAAGCCCGAGGGCGAAGAGCAGCAGTCCGAGGCCGATCCAGCCAACACAAACGCCCCAATTCAGGAAAAGATCATGGCTCGTTGCTCCGTTTGTGTCGATTCCCAGGAAGACAACATTGCCGAAGGTGTTGTGGAGGACATCAGCCGTCTTCCCCGGGCCATGCCCGACAGGGTGCCCAATAACCTCGGGAATGGCGGCCCGCCTGGTTTCCAGTCGGGCGTTGAGACTTTCTGCTGTGTGCGCTCGTGTTGCGAAGTGAGACAGCCAGTAGCTGCCTGCCGCATAGACGGCAACCGCTGCTAGCGCGGTGAAGGCGAGACGCTTGCGGCTACGAGCATGGAACAATGCAGCCGCCTGGACCACAAGGCCGGCCGTCAGGTAGGCCCCCCGAGAGCCGGTAACCCATACCGCCAGGACGCTGAATAGTACAAAGCTCCATGAGAATCGTCCCGGATTGCCGAGAGCTCTTTCCGCCACGGCCCAGGCAAACGCTGCACAGAAGATGACGCTCGCATTAGTCGGATTGGCGAGCACCTGGCCGCCGACCTGCTTCCAAAACGCGACATCAGTGTGGTGGCCGAGCACGAAGCCAGGCGAAAAGATCGAGGGGATGCCGGCCTGTTCGACGTAAAAGAACACCTGCAAAGCCACCGTCACGAATAGCACAAGACGAATCGCATCTCGAGCGAACGCAATCTCATGCTCACGCAGAGCCTGAATGCCAGCGAAGAGCAGCAGTGGCACCACGACGGTTCCGAGCCATGTGCGCATGATCATCGGGTCGCCACCAAACAGAGCTGACCAGCCACCCACCACGATCATTAACAGGGCGAAGGCGAGGCCGCGTCCGTGACGCTTGACGACGAGCAATCCAACAAACCAGAGAGCGACGAGCGGGCCCTGTAAGGGGACGCCGACGAGACGGGTCAGCGTGGAAGTGAGGGGGGCAGCCGGGAGCACGCTGAACAGCAGCGCCGCAGCGAGCAGGGCATCACTGGGCGTGTATACAGCACGTGTTGACCTCACTGGTCGTAGATGTCGGCGGGGCGTAGTTCGTACTGACCCGGCTTCAATGAGGACAGAGTGAAGATCAAAGGAAGGAGCGTGACTGCTGACATGAGGATTCCTTGGAAGAACATCAATGCGACCAGGACAACGAGGATCGGCACGAAGAACGAAAGGCGTGGCCAGCGGACCACTCGAGTCTCGAACATGTCCCGCACCCTACCTGGAGAGTTGCCGGCGCAGGCTTTTCCTAACGCCGGTCTCTCTCCGCTCAAACCCGTCTCGCCAGTTCGGTTAGGAAGTCGCGCATGCGAAGCCCCTGTGCGGCGGATCCCTTGGCGGCGAGGATACACGCGGCGCTGCCGGCTGCCCGCCGAGCGACGTCTGTTGCATCAAGCTCTAGTACTTGGTCGATCGCGGCTGCGAGTGACACGGCATCCGGTTTCGACCAATACATGAGTGGCTCATAGTCCACCGGAATCGTGGGGAGCCGCGTGCTGAGGACAGGCCTGCCGCTGGCGACGTATTCCAGCAGTTTGGACGGGAATGAGTGATGTGTGAAGTCCGCACTGGGAGGGCGTGGGTTCACCAGGAGGGCGGCGCGATTGTAGATGGCCGCAAGTTGATCATCCGAGGCGAACCCTCCGAAGTTGATCCGCTGGTGACCCGCCGCGGCCCTTTCGACAGCGACCTGAGCGGGGCCGCGCCCGTAGATGTCCAGCACCCAGTCGCCGTCACTGGCCTCCACTGCACGCATCAGTTCTGAGACGCCGTATTCCGGCCGGAGCGTGCCTGCGTAGACGACGCGCGGCCGCGAGCCCCTTGTGGTGGCCTCGATGTGGTCACCCGGCCGACGTGCCGACGACGGCGAAGGGGCATTCGCGATGCCTTCCATCACCAGGCATGGCTTACCGGGGGCGAAGTCACGTGCAAGCTGTTCGGACAGTGCGATGACCCCTGTCACCCGGCTCAACCCCTTCAGGATGAGCCGTCGGTCGAGCCGCTTCAGCAGTGCTGCCCCGTGTGGATCCAACGACGTTTTCAGGCTTGGAGGATCGGTGAGGATGACAGCGACGGGGATGCCGAGTCTCCGGCCCAGGGCTACAGCAGACCAGATGAAGGGGCTGTGGACCCCGTGGACAACGACGGCGTCCGGGGGGTTGCTCAATCCGGCCCTTGCGCGCCTCGAGACCCCGACGTACCTGGTCAGATGCTTCAGGCCCATGAGGTTGATGAACGACACCGATCGGCCCGACACACCCCTCTCCGTGAACGTGCGGCTCCGAAAGAGAATCCTGGAGTTGTATGGGTAGTCGCTTGCCGGCTCGGCGGAGAGGACAGTGACATCGATTCCAGCTGAGCGCAGTGCCTGGATGACCGCCCATCCGAACTTCTGGGTCTGGACCGGCATACCGCGGTCGGTCGTCAGAAGTCGATCAAGGGCGGCGCCAGGGATCGCAAAGCCAACAAACAAGACGTTCATGCTGTGCCGTTCGCGGCACGTTCCAGTGCGTCATGGAGACGCGCTCTCGTGGCTTGGACACCGAAGTTTTCACTGACCCAGGCGGGATCAACTCCCGGACGCCCTTCCCCGAGCAGGCCGTCAATCGAATCCACTGCTCTCGCCACCTCTCCCCGATCTCCGCCGCTTCCCGCGAAGACCGCCGTCGTTCCCGCCCTCATCAGGGTTCGGACGCTCCCTTGATCGGCAGGACCCAAGACAAGAGTGGGCCTACCAGCCGCCAGGTACTGGGGGACCTTGGTCGAGACCGAAAGCCGGGTGAAGCGCGCGATGTTCTCCATGGACGATTCGAGGAAGAGAAGAGCGTCAGCAGCCACGAGCAGCGCCGGGACCTCGGCGGGCGGCGTGCTGCCCCCGTGGACGATCGACGTTACGGTGCTTTCCAGGTGCTTGGCTCTCTCGGCGTCAGACGGCGGAACGTACAACTCCAGAATCCAACGCCCGGCCGACTCCGCGCGCGCACCGAGCGCTTCTCCGACGGTCCTTACAACGTCCGCACGTCCGAGGTGGAGGCCACCGACATACCGCATGGTCTTGGTGGATGTTGCACCTGTAGGTCGACGAGTCCGCAACAGCGTATACTCCCCAACGTCGACGCCGTTTCCGACAACTACCGCTGGGACGTTGAATCGCGTCTGGTATTCAGCCTGCATGTCTTCCCCGATGGTAAGGAGAAGCGGTGACCTGTCGAGGATCTGACCGAGCGTCGACTCGACCGTCCGTCGAGCCACACCGAGCAGCTGGCCGTCAGCGAAGATGTTCTCAGCCCAGTCGTCCATGAAGTGCGGCACGATCGGCAGGTCAAGTCGCTTCGACAGCTTCAGCACCAAGCGCATGACCCTCGCCCCGCCGAGCAAGGAGTGAATGACGAGGGGATCGAACTCCCGGATTTTGTCGAGAAGGGGACGCGGGAGCCACACGGGACCGATGTCGTTGGCCACCGTGGCCGTAACGCGAAGCCTGGATCTCATCGAAATCTTCTGGGTCGATCGACTGACAGAGTTGTTGAGCCCGTCGTCCAAGGCGGCAGGCAGGCGCCTGCCGAGCACAGATCTGACCAGGCCGTCCATCGGAGCCACGCGCGCGGGGGCCACAATCTCGTTAGAGAGGCGGCGAGATGACGTCGACCGGGACCGCAGATACAACTGCAGCAGATCTTCTTCCGGCCAATCACTGAACATGCTTCCCAGCGTCAAACCGGTGTTGGTGGGATTCCCGATTGGGTTGAATCCGACGTGCAGCACCCGCGGAAAGTTCATGGCGTGTTCTGCCTGACCCGATGGGCCGCAGCAGCTCGCTCGATGGCCTTGCGGAACCCGAAAGCGCACGCGGGCCAGATGACGACGACGTACACGACGCTTCCGACGATCGGAATCCAGACGAAACCGAACTCAGAACTCACCCACCACTTGAGCGGAACCACCGCCACGAGGAGCAGATAGCCCAGTGTCTGCGGCCACAGGATCTCCGCGCCGTTCTGCACCATGAAGGCTGGGCCTGTCACACCTTGAACGACCCACCACAGCGTGAGGCCGAACCACAGAAATGACTCGGTCGGAACATCGCCTCCTAGCCACCGGTCCACGAGGCCGGGGCCCACGAATCCGGCCAGGCAACCGAGCACGAGCACCACTGCTGTCGTTGCCACGCTCATGCGAAGAGTGATGCGTTTGATCCACGCCACGTCGCCAGCCCTGATCGCGCTCGCGTGCAACGGCCATAGCGGCAACGTGAGCATGACCATAAGGGTGCCCAGCAGCGCCAGGATGCGATACGGAATCGTGTACTGAGGCACCTCGTCCAGAGCCGAAGTCCTCGCGACGATCCATGGGTCGAGCGCGATCGAAGCGGTCATGAGCACGGAGATCACGAGGAAGCGGCTGCCGAGGCTTAGCAACCTCCGGGTCACCCCGAGGTCGAAGTCGTGACGACGGGGACGAAGTGTCCTCCCGAAGGCTGTGCCGACGAAGAAGCTGGTGGTGTTGAGCCAGGCAACAAGGACCGGTGTGAATGCGGACAGCGCAACGAACCACGGCACTCCCGGATTGAGGCGTGCCGCGAACCAGGTCATGCCCAGAGCAGAAACACTGCCCACGGACTGCCATACATTGGAGCGGCCTTGCTGCCCGATGCCGTACTGGACCCGAACAATCAGGGACGCCAGCATGTTGACGATGAATGCGGAGAAGGTCACGAGCACAATCGGTTCGGCGGTGGAAGCCTCCGTTCCAGGTCGCGCCCCTAGCATCGATCCCCAATCGATCACGGAAGCCGACGCCCACAAGGTGACGATGGCGGAGGTGGTGATGGCCGTCATCATCACGTAGGCCGAGGAAATATGCCGCCGCGCGACGACCGGGTCAACCGAGACGTCCAGACCGCCCAACTTTGTCATCAGACCGGTTCCGATGCCGAGGTCCGCAAATGCTGCGAACGCCGTTAGCGAGATGGCGGCGGCCCACGCGCCGTATGCCGACGCTCCCAAGTAGGAAAGTCCAATGGGGACGACCAGTAGGGGAGTGAGGGCAGCCAGTCCGCGATTGAGAATTGACGTCGACATGCCGACCGCGAGGATTCGCGATCGTCTGTCGGAGGCAGTCGAACTCTGCTCCGCTACCATTTCAGGCACGTATCCCAGTCCAGGTGTGAGCCCGACCGATCGTCGAGAATACGTGGACCTTCCGATGTAACGAGTCGTTGATCTCGTATCTCCTCGAAACGACGCGATTGTCTCGAGGCGACGCGATTGTCGCCTGCCGGTGATGCCAAGGCGTCCGTGACGCGGTTCGAACAGGCCGCACATTTTCGGACAAGGTGTGCATGGAAATCGTGGTCGGATGCATGGTGCGGGAGGCGGCCTTGCGTCTCGCCTTGCCATGCTCGCACTGTACCGAAAGGACATCCGATCGCCGGGTAGAGGAAGTCGGGGCGCTCACCGCGCGGCGAGTTCGGTGATCGCGTCGATCACGCGCTGTACATCCTGGTCGGTCATGGCTGTGTAGATCGGCAGAGACACCTCCCGGAGGAACTGGGCGTGGGCGACCGGGAAGTCCCCGGGAGCGTAGCCGTACTGCTGGATGTAATAGCTGTGTAGGTGCAGGGGGATGAAGTGGACCGAGGCGCCGATCCCGCGAGTCTTCAGGCCTTCGATGAACGGGTCGCGGCCTACCGGCGAGCGATCCAGGTGGAGCCGCAAGGGGTAGAGGTGCCAGGCTGTTTCGACCCGATCCGGGACGGTCGGGCACTCGAGGGAGTCGATCTCGGCGAATGCCGAGGTGTAGGCTTGGGCGATCTCCGCACGCCGTTTGAGCATCTCATCAGCGCGTGACAGCTGAACCAGACCCAGCGCGGCGGCGATGTCCGTGAGGTTGTACTTGAAGCCAGGTGCGCCGACGTCGTACGCCCAGCCGCCACCGGAATAGCGGGACCAGGCCTGGCGATTCAGTCCGTGCAAACTCATCGAGCGTGCTCGGTCGGCGAGCGCCTCGTCTTCCGTGGTGAGCATTCCGCCTTCACCCGTGGTGATCGTCTTGGTTGCGTAGAACGAGAAGCAGGCGGTGCCGCGGACGTCGGCGTTTCCCGATCCGACGGGGCGGTCGGCGTACGCCGCGGGGAAAGCGTGCGCGGCATCCTCGACGACGGCCAACCCCGTCTCGCGAGCCAGCGCCCAGATGTCATCCATTGGGCATGGCACTCCCGCGAAGTGGACGGGCATGATGGCGGCAGGTCGACCGTCTCCCCGGGCAAACGCCTCCTCGACGGCCGTGCGCAGAGACACCGGGTCGACGTTGAGCGTGGCCGGGTCGACGTCGACCAAAACGGGGGTCGCCCCCAGATAGCGAATCACTTCTGCAGAGGCTGCGAATGTGTACGGGGAGACGAAGACCAGATCTCCAGGCGCGACGCCAAGCGCCTCGAGGCTCAGGTGCAGGGCGGCTGTGCAGGAGTTCAGGGCCACTGCGTGTGACGCACCCACCTGCTCGGCGAAGGCAGCCTCGAAGTCGTGGCATTGCCGGCCAGTCGTGAGCCACCGCGAGCGGAGCACAGCGACGACCGCGTCGATCTCTGCCTCACCGATGTCCGGCACTGCGAACGGCACGGGACGTGGGGGCATCATGAGGTCATTGTCATGTGGGTGCTCATGACTCAGTCTGACCCTTGCTCGTCGGTGCTGGGGGAGGTGGACGGCCTCGGTGGGTCGTAAAGAAGCGACTTCAAGAGACTACCTACCTGATCATCGATCCGTCGGGCATCGGCAACGGACAGCGCGATCCGTCCGAGTTCGGACCGTCCCGGCTCGATCAGCGCCGCCGCGGCCTCGAGCGCACCGGCCCGCGGCGAGTGGCCGATGAACTCGGCCAGGCCTGCCAACGTCTCGGCCGGTTGGCTGACCAGGACTTCGTACCGGACCTCGCGAACAGGCAAGTGCAGCTCGTCGAACGATGCCTGCGCCCGTACGACGCACTCGTGCCACTGGCGAGCGCACACAGTCAGCAGATCCCCACGCGCCACATCGTCGTCGATACCCGGATACCGCGGCCCCCAGGTGTCCACGTGACCGGCAGAGCCGAATCGTCGTCGAGCCAACGAGCGAAGGTACTTGGTGCCGTAGCCGGGGACCAGTCGGAGCGGGAAGTGACGGGCCTTGCGGGCCAGGTAGCGAAAATCGCTGGGCTGGGTCCACTGGCGTCGTGTCGACTCGATGACATCCACACCGTCACGGATCACGTGGACGAACACCGCGTCCGGGAAGACCGCCGCCACCGCCGGCACGCGCAGCGTGTTGCCGACCGTCTTCTCCACCACGGTGGCGGGGTCTCCCTCGGCGTACCTGTCGACGTAGTGCTGGATGTAGCGGCTTGTCCTTACGGACATGTCCGATGCCTCGAGCACGTCGTCCGTCTTGGCCTCGTTGCCGTAGCGCCATACGTAAGAGATGTCGTACGGGACACGACCCGCGCCGGTGGCAGCCGCGAGCGTGTCGCGCAGCAGCTTGGTCCCGGATCGTGCGGCGCCGATGACGATCACGCGGCGTGGACTCACTCGTCCACCTTGTCACCGGGTGACCACTCCGGCATGACCTTGCAGAGAATGGCCGAAGCATGGGTGAGCTCCCACGCCTCGCGCCCTGAGTACAACCCGGGCAGCCCGAGCATGGCGAGGGCAGTTCGCGCCACGAGCTCGAGGTCGTACACCCACGATCGGTTACGTACGTAGACCAGGTCGAGAGCGATCTTGCGGGGCAGGAGGTCCTCGAAGTAGGCAGCCTCGGCCTTTGCCGGATCGTCGGGCATCGAAGTCTCACGCGCGTAGTAGTCGAGACTGCCGGGACTAGTGAGGCCGGGCAGCACGTCGAGCGTCTCCCGCATCACCGGCGTGTAGTGCTCTTCGACGATGGTCGGGTCCTCGGGCCGGGGGCCGACAATCGCCATGTCTCCGCGGATGATGTTCACCACTTGGGGAAGCTCGTCCAACTTCAACTTCCGCAACAGTCGGCCGACCGGAAAGACGCGTGCATCCCGACCGCCGGTGATACGCGTCGCACCTGTTGTGGTTGAGGCCTCCATGGTGCGGAGCTTCCAGATGGTGAAAGTCCTGCCGTCCTTGCCAACCCGCGGTGCCTTGAAGATGACAGTCCCGGGGCTCGACGACTTGACGGCGAGGGCGCAGACGAGCAGCAGAGGACTCGAGACAGCGAGACCGATCGCGGCGACGACACGACCCGTGATCCGAGTCTCGAGGCGGCGACCCGCCGCGGATCCACGCTCGCTCATGGCGTCCTTGGCTCGGTGCTGAGATCTTCGAACAGCTGCCGCCAACGCGCCAGCTGACCGGCCTGGTCAAACTCCTGGTCGTACAGCCGGCGGGCGTTGCGCCTGGCCGCGACGAGATCGGCTGGTCGGGTGGCCAGCTCACGGATTATCGCGGCGATCGAGGCCGGATCCGTGGGGTCTGCCTGGAATCCGGCTTCTGCCTCGAGGATGGCGTGAGCCAGCTCACTGTCGGGCTCCACGAGAACGAGCACGGGGCAACCCTGGCGCAGGTAGCTCATCGTCTTGCTGGGGTACGCCGCCCGGATTACTCCAGGCAGGAGGGACACGATGCCGACGGCCGCGTGAGTCCGCAGGAACGTGGCGACGTCACCCGGCGGACGGTACCCGTAGAACCGCACGTTGGTGAGACCGCGTTCGGCGCACTCACGCTCGAGTTGGGCGCGCAACGCGCCGTCCCCGAAGAAGTGAAAAATCACCGAGGAGTCGGCGGCGAGCAGACTGGCCGCCTCCATGACCGTCTCGAGGTTTTGGAAGCGCCCCAGGTTGCCGGCGAAAGCGACGTCCAGCGTGCGCGGTCCCTGGGGGGTCGAATGAGGCGGAGCCTCCTCCTCGGCACCACCCGCTGACTGGCGGTCATCGAGAACCCACGGATCGAAGTTGTTGATGACCGTGATGCCGGCGGAGTCGACCCCGCGCAACCGGATCGCTTCGCCCATGTCACTGGACAACACGACGACACGGTCGGCACGACGCTCGGTAGCGGAGTCGATCCGTCGCAGGAGTCGGCTGAGCAATCCCTCGCGCATGATGCCGGGCGCCAACAGCACGTCGGGGTAGATGTCCTGCTTGTGATAGACGAAGAGGGCTGCGGTGCGACGTGCGAGCCACGAACCGGCCCTTGCGACGGCGATCGGCGGCGTCGAAGCGGTCATCACCACGTCGACCCGGCCCAGCCAGCGGGCGGCGGCCATGACGCGGGCGCAGAACAACACGAGGTTGACCGCCTTCAGCATGCCGAACCGCCGGTCCGGCACCACGGGCCAGCGCAGCACCCGCAGGCGCGGCCCGAGCTGTTCCTCGCGCGGCGCCGAGGAGACGACCGCCCGGTTGTACGACGGCTGGCATGTCAGCACCGTCACATCGTGCCCCGCTGCGGCGAGCTCGACCGCGATCTCTTTGAGGATGTGCGCGTATGTCGGCGTGTCCGGCCAGAAGTACCGATGGATCAGGACGACACGCATCAAGCTGTTCCCTTGGCCGGGCGTGGCCGAAGCCCGAGCCAGTTGGCGTGGACACCGGCGAGGCCGGCGATCAGCCGGCTCACCCGGATCGAGCAGTCCAGCACCTGGTAGTCGGTCGGGACAGACGGGCGTACCCCTGCGTCCCACTGCGACGTCACCAGTTCGACGCATCGCAGGATGTCGTCGCTGTCGATGCCGGTCACCACGATGCCTCCGACGTCCAGCGCTTCGGGTCTTTCGATGGCGTCGCGGATCGTGACGGCGGGGAAGCTCGACATCGTTGACTCCTCGCTGATGGTGCCACTGTCGGACAGCACGCACCGCGCCTCCCTTTGCAGCTTGTTGTAGTCCAGGAAACCGAACGGTGGAAGGAAGTCGAGCGACCCGCTGCGGTGCGCCTCGACGCCTTCGAGCCGCTTAGCCAGCCGAGGGTGCGTGCTCACGACTACGCGGCGCCCCGAGCCCTCGGCGAGCTTCACCAAGGTGGCGACGAGCAGCTCCAGCCGGGCGGGGTCGTCGATGTTCTCTTCCCGGTGCAGCGACACCAGGTAGTAGCCTCTGGCCGTCAGGTCGAGGCGCGCCAGCACGTCGGAGCTGTCGATCTGTTGCTCGTAGGCAGCTAGTACCTCGCCCATCGGTGAGCCGGTTACGAACGTCCGCCGCGTCGGCAATCCCTCGGCCAGCAGGTTGCGGCGGGCGTGTTCGGTGTAGCAGAGGTTGAAGTCGGCAACGTGGTCGATGATGCGCCGGTTGATCTCCTCGGGAACGTTCTCGTCGAAGCACCGGTTGCCGGCCTCCATATGAAAAACCGGGATGCCCATCCGCTTGGCCATGATGGCTGCCAGGCAGCTGTTGGTGTCACCGAGGACGAGCACGGCGTCGGGTTGCTCGACCCTCAGAACCGGCTCAATCCGGGTTAGCACGCCGCCGAGCACCGTTCCCAGCGACTCGACGGGCACATCCAGCCAGTGGTCGGGGCGACGGAGCCCGAGCTCGCGGAAGAAGACATCGCTGAGCTGGGTGTCCCAGTTCTGTCCGGTGTGGACCAGGCAGTGGTCGGCATCTTGTTCGAGGCGTTGGATGACACGGGAGAGCCGGATGATCTCCGGCCGGGTCCCGACGATTGTCATGACCTTCATACCAGCTGCTCCGTCTTCCGCGGGGCGACTGGCTCGGGATAGGTGTCGGGGCTGGCGGCGTCGAAGTGATCGTTCGCCCAGAACAACGTGACCAGGTCCGACTTGCCGATGTTTGTGATGTCGTGGGCGAACAGCGGCGGCATGTCGACGGCGACCGGGTGGTCGCCGGAGACCTCGAAGCTGACGACGTCACGGCTGAAAAGTTTGCGCAGCCGGATCACTGCAGACCCACTCACGACCACGAACCGCTCGACCTTGTCGAGGTGGAAGTGCTCGCCGCGTGTCACCCCCAGTTTGGTTATGGAGTATGACGTCTGGGTGGCGCCGTACCCACGGGCGGCTTCGGCGAACATGCCTCGGGAGTCAACGTGACCAGCGAGGGGGAGCGGGTAGCGGGCGGGGAACATCGCCGTCCTCAGCTGATTGAACAGCTGGAGGTCGAGCCTGTCGATGAGCTCGGGAAGGCGGGCATCGTGGTAGCCCGCGGCCAGTCGCTGCAAGCGACCGTAGACCTCGGGGATGCCGAGCTGAGTTCCCTCGACCCGCTGCGTTCCGACGACAGGGCTCTCGAGAGCGGCCAGGACGAGCGCACAAGCCGCCTGGACGTGCAGCAGCTCGGTAGACCCGGCGGGGTCGACGTAGGAGCTCTCCCCCCGTGCCAACTCGTGGCAGAACGTCGCCACGGCCGAGTTGTAGTGCGGCCGGCCGCATTCGCCGAACAGGTTGGGGAGGCGCAGGTCCGTCACCGGAGCACCGACTCTGTCGCCCCACGCGGTCAACAGGTGGGCGGCCTGCTTCTTGGAGCGTCCGTAGGCGGAGGACCGATCGGCGTGGATGGTGTTGACGTACACCAGCGTTGGCGTTGCCGCAACGTCGCGCAGGGCGGCAACTATCTCGGTGGCCAAAGTGACGTTGGTCGCGTGGACCTCCTCGTCACTGCCCCGGTTGGCTCCTGCCAGATGGACGACTCCGTCGACTCCACGCAGCCTTGCTCGCAGGGTCGCCGGGTCGGCGAAGTCGTCGCGGTCGATGGTTGTGAACTCGGTCTGCGGAGACATGGCCTTGATCCGGCACCGCAGGTGCCAGCCGACGAATCCGTCGGCGCCGGTAACAGCCAGCCGTCGCAGCGTCGTAGGCGGGTCCAGCTTCATCCGGCGCCCACGCGACTGCGTATCTGGGGCAGCTCCAGCAACAGGGCCTCGACCTCCGGCACTGTCAACCGCTGCGCGTTGTGGGAGTGGAAGTCGTCGTAGTCTGCTTGCCTCTCGTCGCCCTCACTGAAGTACTTCGCATAGTTGAGGTCTCGGTCGTCCAGCGGCACGCGGTAGTAGTCGCCCATGTCCTCGGACTGCCGCAGCTCCTGCGCGGTGGCGAGGGTCTCGTACATCTTCTCCCCGTGGCGTACGCCTATCCGGGTGGTGCCAACCTGACGCGCGAAGACGTTCTGGACAGCACTGGCTAGGTCCTTGATCGTTGCCGCCGGGGCCTTCCGGACAAAGATGTCGCCGTGTTTGGCGTTGAACAGAGCATGCTCGACGAGGTCGACGGCGGCGCTTAACGGCATCAGGAACCGGGTCATCGACGGCTCGGTGATCGTCAGCGATTCGCTCTTCATCAGCTGGTTCACGAACAGCGGGATGATCGACCCCCGGCTGTACATCACGTTGCCGTAACGAACGGTGCAGACCAGGGTGCCTGATCCGGCGGCTTCCCGGGCGGCGGCCTGCCCGACCTTTTCCATCAACGCCTTGGTCATCCCCATGGCGTTGATCGGGTAGACGGCCTTGTCGGTGCTCAGGAGTACGACTGACTCGATTTCGTGGTGGCGGGCAGACGCGATCACGTGGGAGCTGCCGAGGATGTTAGTGGCCACTGCTTCGAGCGGGAAGAACTCACACGACGGGACCTGCTTGAGAGCGGCCGCATGGAAGACCAGCTGAGCGCCGCGCATCGCGACGTCGACGCTGGCGCGATCGCGGACGTCGCCGATGTAGAACCGCACGTTTCCCGCCGACGCCATGGCGGTCCGCATATCGTCTTGCTTGGTCTCGTCACGGCTCAGGATGCGGATCTCCGCGCAGTCGCGGTCGAGCAAGTGGTGCACAACCGTCGACCCGAAGGAACCGGTGCCGCCTGTGATGAGGATCGTCTTGCCCGCGTAGCTTCGCTTCATCATGTCCTTGATCGGTCGGCGTCTCGGAGTGAAGTCTAGGAGTTCGCGCGCCGGCATGCGCCGGGCTCGCCCGACGCTGCAGCGACCAGGATCAGTTGACCGAGTTCTCGTTGGGCAGCTGATCGGACCGGTGCGCCTCGGCGTACGCGCCCACCTTGTCGTTCGCGATCGCCTTCCAGAGTTCTGAGCACTGCTTCTTGTCGAGCAGCACGACATCGCCCTCGCCGCTGATCGACTGGTTCCAGTTCGTCGCCAGCGGCGCGCTGAGGAACGTGACGTCGTTGGTTCTCAGTCCCCGCATCGAGAACGCGAGCCCGCGCAGGTCGCCGCTCGACCACTCGTCGTCGACGGTCAGGTTTCGCGTCACCGCGTCGAGAACCGAGGCGAGCTTCAAGGGGTTGCCCAGGGTGCCCTTCTCGAGCAGGTCGCTCATGAGCGATCTGATGAAGTTCTGCTGGCGGCGGATGCGGTCGAAGTCGCCGCCCGCAAGGCCGTGCCGGGTCCGGACGTAGCGCAGGGCCTCCTCGCCGTACATGTACTGGTAGCCCTTCGACCAGGTGACGTCGGCGCCCTCGGTGACGGTCTCCGGGATGTAGATCAGCACGCCGCCGAGCGCGTCCGTGAGCGCCTTGAAGCCGTCCCAGTCGATGATGGCGAGGTGGTCCATCCGGATGCCGGTGAGGTGCTCGATCGTGGAGACGTACGCCGCCGGGCCATAGAGCGAGAAGGCGGCGTTGATCTTGTGCTTGCCGGCCGGCTGGCCCTTCTCGTCGTAGATGGTCGTGTAGGTGTCGCGTGGGATCGAGACGACGTAGGCGCTTTGGCGGTCGCCGCTGATGTGCAGGAGCATGATCGTGTCGCTGCGGTGAAGGCCTGGCTCCCAGTCGACGCTCTCGACCGATTCGGCGATGCTCGGACCTTCGCCGTTGTCCACGCCCGCCATCAAGACGTTGAGGGCCTCGCCGGGCACCTTGTCGGGACGCTCGGCCTCGGGGAGCGAGCCGGCGACGTCGACGTGGTCGATCTGGCCGAGCTTGCTCTGCACGTAGACGATGCCGCCCACGGCGATCACGGCAAGCAGCGCGAACAGCGCCAGCAGCGCCGTCAGGGCCTTGTGGCGGCGTACGAACGAGCGACGCTTCTTGGATGAGCCGCGGGAGCGGGTGCGTGTCCGCGTCGAGTGCACCTCGCTGCTGTCGCCGAGAAGGCTTCCACCTGACGCGGGCGCGCTGTCAGCAGGGCCAGAGGTGCCAGGCTCCGGCGATGCGTCGGGGTGCTGGTCGTCACCCGCCATATAGTCCCTCGCTCGAAGTGGGCCGGCCCGATGTGTCCGCCGCAGTCTACGTGAGCCGCCTCGCGCCCGAGGTGCAATGCGTGCGAACGCCAGCGTCCGGCGCGCCCTGCTGAGGGCATGGCTGGCCGACGGCGCGCACCGCGTCGACCGGGACCGCGACGGCCACTACGCCCACGAGCAGGCGATTGCGATCTTCGACGACTGGTGGCAGCACGGGCGGCGCTCCGTCGCGTACGTCGTGCTGCGCGGCCAGCTGGGTCCGAAGCTCGCGCACCAGCTGCCCGCGGGCATCGACGACCACCCGCGCCTCGGTCGTGGCTCAGCCTGGAACGGGGTCGCCTGGTACGGCTACGTCAACAAGGACCTGCGCCAGCTGCTCGGTGACAAGCTCACGTCGCCGTACACCTACTCCTACTGCGGCAGGGGACGCCGGGCCGTCTGCCGTGACGCCCTGCGTACGTCGCTGCGTGCTGCGATCGCGCGGGTGCTGGCCGAGCAGGGGAAGTCGAGCGTCAACGGCCTCACGTACGACAAGTCGATCGACTACATCCGGTCGGTGACTGCCGGCACCGTCGGTACGCGCCCCATCGACTGGCAGAACCGGCCGACCTTCCAGCAGGTGGTGGCGTTCGCCGCGCACCGGCGCCGCTGACTGCGGTCCTTGGTACGGCTGGTTTGGACCGCTGTTGGGCGTCCGAGCGCCTCGGGGGCGCAACTGCGTACCGAACTAGGAGCAGGTTGAGACAGCGCCGGCCCGGAAGTTGATGCACTATGTATTGCAATTGAACTACTCTCTATCACATGGGTTCGTTGTTGCAGATCAGGGACGTCGCCGGCGAGACGCGCCGCGCTCTCAAGGCCCGAGCCGCAGCCCAGGGCAAGTCCCTCAACGCCTACCTGCTTGAGCTCCTCGACCGCGAGGTGGCACGGCCGACGGTCGGCGAGGTCCTGCAGCGCGCCGCCCGCCGAGCCGAGCGCGCCAACGTCTCCGCTGTCGACATCATCAGCTCAGCCCGGGAGGAGCGCGACGCACAGCTGCGACGCTCGGTCGGCCAGTGATCGTCGTAGACAGCGCGGCCGTCGTCGACGCGCTCACTGCTGTCGAGGGCACCGACGAGTTGTGTGCCTATCTTGCTGCCGAGGATCTGCACGCACCCACCCTGCTCGATTTCGAGATCGTCTCTGCGCTGCGGGGGATGAGCCTGGGCGGTCAGCTGAGCGTGGCCAGAGCCGAAGACGCGCTGACCGACTTCGATGATCTCCCCATCCAGCGGTGGGCTTCCGCGGATGCCCTACGTCGGCGCGCGTTCCAGCTCCGGTCCAACCTCTCCTCCTACGACGCCGCCTACATCGCGCTGGCGGAAGCGCTGGACTGTCCGCTGCTCACCCGCGATGCCCGCCTGGCCATGTCCGGCGCGCATGCGGCCCGGGTCGAGGTGCGCTGACCGTTCCCCGGCTGGTCACCACGGGTTGATGGCCGCT
>JAABUR0100002510.1_pt1 | contig 27843 bp, 29 predicted proteins | sample 5560091 | NCBI WGS metagenome assembly JAABUR01 (sample SAMN10711879, study PRJNA513375) | rock metagenome | isolation source: Antarctica rocks | place: Antarctica: Victoria Land, University Valley sud
CGGAACCGCTGTTCGCCCCCGATCGCCCGGTCCTTGAAGATGCACTCGACCCGGACGTGCGGCGGCCCGTGATCGGCTGACGAACAGGCTGAGCATGACGTGTGGACGCTCCTCGAGGGAATCGTTCCCCCCGAGCCGCTAGCGTGCTCTACTCGCCGACGCGGCCGTCGATCCGCTCGCGCAGCAGGTCGGCATGGCCGTTGTGGCGGGCGTACTCCTCCACCATGTGGACCAGCACCTCTCGCAGCGAGACCCTCCCGGCAGCGTCGGTGACACCCAGGTCCGATGCCTCGGCGACGAACCGGTCCGTGAACGCCATCTCGGCGCGCCAGGTCTGCCAGGCGTCGGCAACCACGTCAGGGTCGGCCACCGCGCCGTCCCAGTCTCCGTCGCGGTTGGCGTCGGAGCAGTAGATCTCCGGAGCGTCCTGCCCGTCCATCACCCGCCGGAACCAGCCGCGCTCCACCTCGGCCATGTGCCGCAGCAGTCCAAGCAGGGACATCGTCGAGGGCTCGACGGAGCGCCGGGACAGGTCATCGGCGTCCAGGCCGGAGCACTTCATCTCCAGTGTCAGGCGCTGACAGCGGAGGAACTCGATGAGCGTGGTGCGCTCGTCGCCGAGGGTCGGCCCGCCTTCTCGTGGGTCGTCCTCGGGGTCGACGAACATGTCAGGGAACTTGCGTGCAGACATGCCCGCCATCTTCGGTGATCCGCACGATCGCCGCCAGCCGTTTTCGACTTGGGTGAGCCCGCCTCGAAAGGTAGCTGTCAGAGCCGGGAGACCTCAGGACGCGAGCGGTTGTTCCGCAGCCTGCCGCTGGGTCGGCACCCGGGCACCTTGTGTGCGCCTGATGATCTCCCACGCCGCCGAGGCATGCCCGGCGTACTGTCGCGCCAGCGCCAGCGCCTCGACGGTGAACGGCTCGGGCTGGGTGGAGTAGAGGTTGAGCGCGCCCACGGACTGGCCAGCCCAGCGCAGCACGAGTGCTGCCTGGGCACGGATGCCGAGCCCATCCGCCTGAGCTGCATAGTCGGGCCACCGGGCGTCGGTGCGTACGTCGGTTGAGACGGCGAGCTGCTCACCTTGCACTGCGGAGATGACCGGCCCTTGGCGCAAGGAGTACTGCACCGCGTCCGCGCGAAGGGCCACCGGATCGGTCGACCCGATGGTGCTCAGCGCTGCGTCGGCACCGACGACCGTGATCGTGACGTAGTCGACCCCGGCTACGGTGTCGCGGACCGCGTAGGTCACCCACGACATCGTCTCGTCGGCGTGGGTGCTCAGCGCAGCCAGCAGTCGGCTTGTGGTCATGTGCATCCTCTGAGAGCAGGTGGACGGGGGCTCAAGCAGCTATGCCGTCGGGCGGCGGTTCCCGGCGTCATCACTTCCCTCAGTTAAGCAGGTCTGCCTTACAGTGTATACCGAAAATCTATGCAAGTGTCGGCTGGTGGCCGCACAGGCGCAGTCGGAGCAGTTGCCCCGGGTAGCCTGCCCAGGGTGGTGACACCTGTGCAGAACCGTCGGGCGCGATGCACAGTGCCGCGATGACGCCCGCTCCCGATCCTGACGGGCCGCCGGCCGGGGACGGGATCTCCATCCGTGACGCGAGTCAGCTGCTCCAGATCCCCGCTGCCACCATCCGGTCGTGGGAGCGCCGCTATGGAGTGCCTCCGACCGGACGGAGCACCGGTGGCCATCGGCGCTTCTCTCCGGCAGACCTGCTGGCGCTGCGCCGGCTTCGCGACGAGATCTCCCGCGGCCGCCGAGCCGCTGACGCGGCCGTCCTCGTCAAGGAGGCCGCAGCCAGTCCCTCCCCCTACCAGGGGCTCATCGATGACTTCCTGCAAGCGGCGCACCGACTCGACCCGCGTGGCGCGGATGCATTGCTCGAGCACGCCCGTGAGCGGCTCGGTGTCGACATCGCCGTCGCGGGGGTGCTGCTGCCGGCCATGCGGCAGATCGGCCAGTGGTGGGAAAGCGGTCGCTGCGACGTTGCCCATGAACATCTTGCGACCGAAGCGTGTCGGGCCTGGCTCAACCGGCTGCTCTACACCGGGCCGGCTCCCTGGCAGCCGGAGACGCTGCTGCTGACGTGCGGTCCCCGTGACTTCCACACGCTCGGTCTGGAGTCGATGGGGGTGCTCATGGCGCACCGAGGCTGGGGATGTCGCATTCTTGGCGCGCGTACGCCGGCCGGGTCGCTCGTCACCGCGGTCCAGGGCACCGGTGCTGCAGCCGTCATCATGGTGTCGCACCTGGCGGTCGGTCGACGTCAGGCCGTCGGCGCGCTGAACACCGTCCAGTCGAGCAAGGTCGTGCTGTTCTACGCCGGCAACGCGTTCATCTCACCTCAGTCGCGGGTGGGGGTGCCGGGCGATTACCTCGGCGAAGACCTGATCCAGGCCGCGGAGAGCGTCGCCGCGAAGCTGCTCGACGTCAGGCGTGCCTGATGCAGCGAGTAGCCCAGGGCCGTGCCTCCAGCCTCGCCGCGCCGATGTCGCTGCCGCAGGTATCGCACTGACCGTACGTGCCGTCGGCGATCTTCGCCTCGGCCCGGCGTACCTCCGCGAGCATCACCTGCAGCTTTGCGTGAGCGGGCACGGCCGACAGCCGGTCGACGGCCTGACTGGTCCCTTCGCCGATCCGTTTGCCGAAGGAGATGTTCCCGAGCTCCTCCGGTGCACTCATCTCGGCGAGCTGCCCCTCGAGCTGACGTCGCTTCGCCGCGAGCGGGGCAGCCGCCTCGTGTGCGCGCTCAATGCCCATGTCGCGATCGTGTCAGACCTGTCGAGTCGGCGCTCCGACGGCTGTGACTGCAGCAGCCTCCGAGCTGGGACCCCCGCCAGATCGTTGCATAGGGTGCGGGGATGACTGCTGAGCTTTCGTTCCCGCGCCAATACGCCCGCACCCTGCATTTCACCCTCGGCGAACCCCGCTCGTTCACCGTTGCGCCCGACGGGTCGCGTATCGCGTTCCTACGTTCGGCGGGCGGGACGGACCGCGTCAACACGCTGTGGGTGTGTGACCTCGCGGACGCGTCGCCCGCGGAACGCGTCGTCGCGGACCCGTTGCGGATCCTCGCGGGCGAGGAAGAGCTGACCCCGCAGGAGCGGGCCCGGCGGGAGCGCAGCCGGGAGAGCTCTGGCGGCATCGTCGCGTACGCCACCGACCAGGCGGTCGAAGTAGCGGCCTTCGCCTTGTCGGGCAAGCTCTTCGCGGCCCGGCTGGCGACAGGTCGGGTGGACGAGCTCGCAGCCGCAGAGCCGGTGGCCGACCCGCATCCCTCTCCTGACGGCAGCCACATCGCGTACGTCACGGACGGCACCTTGCGGGTGGTGTCCACCGACGGCAGCGGTGACCGGGCAGTGGCCGAGCCCGATGGCGCCGAGACCACCTGGGGACTTGCCGAGTTCATCGCCGCCGAGGAGATGGACCGACACCGCGGATTCTGGTGGTCCCCCGACAGCGACCGGCTGCTGGCTGCTCGCGTCGACAACTCCCCAGTGAGGCAGTGGTGGATCGCCGACCCGTCGCAACCCGACACTCCGCCCACCGCGGTCCGCTACCCGGCCGCCGGGACCCCTAACGCCGACGTGTCACTGGCCCTGATCGGGCTGGACGGCTCCCGTACCGACGTCGCTTGGGACCGCGCCGGCTTCCCCTACCTCGCCAAGGTGGTCTGGAGCGCCGGCAAGCCCCCACTGCTGCTGGTGCAGGCCCGCGACCAGAAAACGCAGCTGCTCCTGACCGTCGACACCGCAACCGGCCACACCGAGACCCTGGAGACAGAGCGCAGCCACACCTGGCTGGACCTGATCGCAGGAGTGCCGACCTGGTCGCCGGACGGACGGCTGGTGCACGTCGTCGAGCGCGACGATGCTCGCGTCGTGACCGTCGACGGCACGGCGCTGACAGGACCGGACCTCCAGGTGCGTGCCGTCCTCGACGTCGACGACGACTCGGTGCTGGTGCTGGCATCAGCCGGTGAACAGGCGGCCGCTCCGGAGATCGGTGAGGTCCACGTGTACCGGGTGAGCGAGCGCGGGGTCTCACGCGTGTCGACCTCGCCCGGTGTGCACGACGCCGTGCGTGCAGGCGACATCACGGTCCTGTCGTGTCGCGGTCTCGAGACGCCGGGGCAACAGGTCGTCGTGCTCGGCCGCGACGGGCAGCTTGTCGAGATCTCGTCCCATGCCGAGACACCGGTACTGACCGCCCGCCCCGACCTCGTCCATGCCGGCGAGCGCCGGATCCCGTGCGCCGTGCTGCTGCCGACCGGTTACCGGGCAGATCATGGGGCGCTGCCCGTGCTGATGGACCCGTACGGCGGTCCACACGGCCAGCGGGTGGCGTCGTCGCAGCGCAGCCACCTCACCTCCCAGTGGTTCGCGGACCAGGGCTTCGCGGTGCTGGTGGCCGACGGCCGGGGTACGCCGGGCAGATCCCCGGCATGGGAGAAGGCGGTCCACCACGACCTGGCAGCCGTCAGCGTGGCCGACCAGGTCGAGGCCCTGCACGGGCTCGCGAACCGCTACCCGCTTGATCTCGGGAAGGTCGCCATCCGCGGCTGGTCCTACGGCGGCTACCTCGCGGCGCTCGCCGTACTCCGGCGCCCGGACGTGTTCCATGCCGGCATCGCGGGTGCACCGGTGACGTACCAGTGGTTCTACGACACCCACTACACCGAGCGTTACCTGGGCGACCCCAATGTCCACCCGGAGGTGTACGCCGCCAACTCACCCGTTACGGACGAAGGGCTGTCCGGCGCCGCCGAGCCACCGCGGCCGCTGATGGTGATCCACGGCCTCGCCGACGACAACGTCGTCGTGGCACACAGTCTCCGACTGTCATCGGCCCTGCTCGAGGCCGGCCGACCACACGAGGTGCTGCCGCTGACAGGGGTCACGCACATGGCGACCCAGGAGCAGGTGGCCGAGAACCTGTTGCTGCTCCAGGTCGACTTCTTGCGGCGGTCCCTCGGCCTCGCCGCGCAGACGATGTCGTGAGAGCCGAGAGAAGGCGCGTCGCGGGAGCCGCGCCGCGCCTTCTCATCAGTTGTTGCTGAGTGCTGCTGCGCTCACTTGGTGTTGACGGTGATCTTGGCAACGCCGACCAGCAGGCCCTTCTTGACCGCGTCGGTCTTGAAGGTGTCATTCAGCAGGCCGGCGGCGGCCTCGGAGATGGTGACTTTGGTGCCTTCGAGGATGGCGGTGTCGTTCGGGCCGGTCTGAAGCGGCTTCAGGGTGCGACCGTCAAGGTTGAACAGCTGGGCGTGCGGCGCCGCTTCCTTGCCGTTGACGATGACGTCACCGAACAGCTTGGACGAGCCGGGGTCGACCTCGAAGTTGGTCAGCTCGACGACGGTCTTGCCGGCGGTCAGCGAGAGTCCGCTTCCTTCGTGCTCGATGAGGCCCTGCACGTAGGGGTTGATGCTGCCGGGCTTGTAGTACGTGACGTTTCCACCGGTAATGGGGAAGCTGACAGCTCCACCCTCCAGCGTGGCGTCACCAACGACACCCGGGGTCAGCTTGAGGCTGGTAAGTGCGTCGACGAACCCCTGGTCGAGGGTCACCTGGGTGTTGTCACCGCTGAGGGCGTCGATCTTGGCGACGGGGGCGGGCTTGCTCTTGGCGTTGGCGCTGGTGTCGTCGCTCGAGCAGGATGCCAGCGAGAGCGACAGCGCTGCGACAGCGGTCGCCCCGACGACTACCTTGAAGATGCGGGAGTTGCGAAGCATGAGTGGTCCTTTTCCGGTTGGCTTGCGGTCAGGGGGGATTCGTCGCCCCTCAAGCCAGGGAGGGTCTCTCTCAGATAACTCATAGAAAAGTCACGCAGAGTGACGGTGGTCACGTCAGGCCGGCGAGCCGCTCGTTCAGGCCGATGCCCAGCAGGCGCACGGTCAGCCAGTCGATCAGCCCACCGCCGTACGCCGCCACGGGGCCGGCCGGGTGGCCGAGGTCGAGGCGGAGCCGCAGCTGCAGGCGAGTGGCACGGCCTCGGGGCTCGAGCACCAGCGCCCAGGTCAGCCGCAGCGGTGGCCGGACCTGCCCCCGTCGGGCCGAGCGGGGCCGCTGCGACCAGTAGACGAGGTGTCGGGGTCTCTCGATCTCGAGGACCTCGAACGTCGGGCTTCCCGGGCCCCAGTCGGGGATCGTGTCGCCGATGCGCAGCCCTTGCCAGCGGGGCTCGATCCGTCGCGCACCACGTCGCGAGCGCAGGACGGCCACCTCGACGACGCGTGGCAGGTACCAGCCGGCGCGCTCCTTGCCGAGCTGCTCCAGCCACGGCCACACCTGGTCCGGACCTGCGTCCAGGTCGAGGACGCGGTCCATCACGAGGTCGGCGCCGGGAAGGACCCCGTCGCCCGGCAGCGCACGTGCGGCCTCGGGTCGGCTCATGCCCCGACGGTAATGCACACACCGCGCTCGCAGAGCGGCATGATGAGGACATGACGGAGCCTCACGACGCCCAGCCGGCGAGCCTGGGATCGTTGGCGTCGCTGCCTGCCCTCGAGCACCCGGGGCTGTTGGCACCCGCGGTGGCGAGCGCGCTCGCCACCTGGTCGCACGGGCACGAGGTGGCGGTGGTCGAGATCGACCCGGCCCGCGCCGACACGGCCGCGCTGACGCAGGCGTACGACGTGCCCCTGAGCGCGTCAGCCAACTGTGTGGTGGTCGCCGGCAGACGCGGCGGCGAGGAGCGCATCGCAGCGTGCGTCGTCCGGGCCGACACCCGCGCCGACGTCAACACCGTGGTCAAGCGTCGTCTCGATGTGCGCAAGGCGTCGTTTATGCCCAGGGATCGCGCCGTAGCCGAGACCGCGATGGAGTACGGCGGCATCACTCCACTCGGCCTCTCGAGCCGGTGGCGGCTGCTCCTGGGCGCAGAGGTGGTTGACATCCCGGTGGCGATGATCGGTAGCGGCGTACGCCGGTCGAAGCTGCTGCTTGCCGGTCGGCTGCTGGCCGAGCTGCCGTCGGCCGAGGTAGTGGCCGACCTGGCGAAGTAGGAAGAGCCACCGGCGGCGCCCGACGGCCCTAGAGCGCTCGAAGCGGATGGATAGCTGGGTCGCCCTGCAGGTGTTCTCCGGCCGCGGCAAACGCCCCGGCGACGTGCGCGGACTGCAGGTGGGCGTCCAAGTAGTCCTGACCGTCCCAGGACTCGAGCGTGACGAACACGCCAGGCGCGGCCGCGGACTCGAAGAGCTCGTAGGACCGACAGCCTGCTTCGTCACGTGTGGGCGCCACGAGAGCGGTAAGCGCGTCCCGCACTACCTGCTCCGATCCCGGCTTCGCCGAGATCACAGCGACGACCTTGAGCTCCTCAGCCATGGCGGCTCCTCTCGCGACGATGGTGAGGCTGACGCTACGGCCTCGATCGCCAGCCCGCACGCGCAGGCAAGCACTGCGGTCGCAGGTTGTCCCGGCCGCAGTGTGCTCCTCACTTGGAGCCCACGCGAGACAGGGCTTCAGCTGGGCAGGAGAGTGCTGGTGACGACTGTCAGTGGTCGTCTCCATCGCGCGCGGCAAGCCTGCGCACGAGCAGCAGCAGGGCGACGACGAGCGCGACACCGATCACGACGAGAATGATGAGGGTACTGCTCATGTGCATGTCCATGGAGTCGAACATCTGGACCACCTTCTGCCCGCCTAGGGCTCCTCGATCGTAGGCCGCGCGAGCCCCGACAGACCCTTACGAACTGGTGACTTGTACGTCCTGGGACCCTCGGCGAACGTCGTGGTGAGTGGTCGGCCCGATGACGCCATGTCACCCGAAGAAGCCCGTCGGACGCGGAACATTCACCTTCGTCTGTGCATTGACCCGGGTATGCCATTGACAGGTGAATACGAACCCAGCCCTTCGAAGTGGGCCAGGGACCAGGTCGAGAAGTACGAGAGCTCTGGTGGCACCGAGGGGACGACGATGCGGGGGATGCCCGTGGTCATCCTCACGTCCCGCGGCGCCAAGTCAGGCAAGCTGCGCAAGACACCGCTGATGCGGGTGGAGCATGACGGCACGTACGCCGTCGTAGCGTCGCTCGGCGGAGCGCCGAAAAACCCCGTCTGGTACTACAACGTGGTCGCGGACCCGGCTGTCGAGCTGCAGGACGGCTCCGAGAGGCAGGACATGTTTGCACGCAAGGTCACCGGCGACGAGAAAGCGCAGTGGTGGCGGCGCGCCGTCGACGCCTTTCCCGACTACGCCGACTACCAGCGCAAGACCGAACGCGAGATCCCCGTCTTCGTGCTGGAGCCTGTCAGCTGAGCCAGGTAGGGCGTAGCGGGAAGCGCGCGTCGCCGTCTGCGGAGACCTTCACCGCCAGCACCTGGTGCAGCTGCACCTCGTTCGTCTCGAAGCCGTAGCGCGACCCCGCCATGTAGAGCCCCCACACCCGGGCGCGGGCCCCGCCGACGTCGGCGACACACGAGTCCCACTGCTGGACGAGGTTGGCGCACCAGTGCTTGAGCGTCAGCGCGTAATGCTCGCGGAGGTTCTCCTCGTGCCGCACCTCGAAGCCGGCGTCCTGGGCCGCGCTGATGATGCGCCCCGAAGCGGTGAGCTCCCCGTCGGGAAACACGTAGCGGTCGATGAAGGCACCCGTCGTCACTCGCTCGTTGTTGCGCGGCCGGGTGATGCTGTGGTTGAGCAGCCGACCGCCGTCACGCAGCTTGCCGCGCAGCAACCCGAAGTACGCCGGGTAGTTGTGCACCCCGACGTGCTCGAGCAGGCCGATGGAGCTGATGGCGTCGTAGCCCTCACCCGGGGCGTCGCGATAGTCGCCGTGGACGATCTCTCCGCGGTCGGCAAGGCCCTCGCGCTCGAGCACGAGCTGGCCCCACTTCGCCTGTTCGGCGCTCAAAGTGATGCCGACCGCGGACACGCCGTAGTGGGAGACCGCATGGCGCACCATGCCGCCCCAGCCACAACCGACGTCGAGCAGACGCATGCCGGGCTCGAGCCCCAGCTTGCGGCATACCAGGTCGAACTTCTCGGCCTGCGCCTCCTCGAGTGTCGCGTCGGCAGTGGGGAACACTGCGCAGGTGTAGGCCATCGACGGTCCGAGAACCTTTTCGTAGAAGGAGTTCGACACGTCGTAGTGGTGCTGGATCGACTCGGCGTCGCGCTGCCGTGAGTGCCGAAGCCCCTCGGCGACCCGCCGCCAGCGGGGGATGGCCTCTTGTGGCGGTGGTTCAGGCGGCACGAGCCGCCGCCAGCCCATCACGCGGACAAGGGTGGCGAGCTCGGCGGCGGTGGGTCGGCGTCCACGCCAGCGCCCCAGCAGGCGGATCGCCTCGTAGGGGTCGCCTGGGTGCACGCCGTCGAGCTCGAGGTCGCCGGCGACGTACGCGCGTGCCATGCCCAGGTCGCCGGGGGCGGTGGCGAGGTAGCGCAGGCCACGCTCGTTCGTGAGCCGCATCGTGACCGGCGAGTCGGGCGGGCCGAAACCGCTGCCGTCGTACGCCTCGAACCGTACCGGCGGCGAGCCGTCAGTCAGGGCCTTCACCATGTCAGCAATGTTCATCCTCGTCGCACCGCCTTGTCGTAGAGCCCAGTGAGCCGGTGGTCGCGGTCGTAGCGCTGCTTCACCCGGTGGTAGGTCGTGCCGCCGTAGATCTCGTAGAACCGGCGCTCTTCGTAGTACGCCTCGGAGTAGAGGGACTTGTGGCCGTCGCGCTCCGCCACGGCGGCCTCGATCAGCGTATTGACGTCGCCGTCCGCGTGCCCGGGCTCGATCGGCACCATGCCCCAGAAGCCGGCGTTGACGTACGTCGTGCCGGACCGCAACGGATACAGCGGCCACTGCTGCGCCGTCTCGGCACCGCCGCGCTCTCGAAGCCGCAGCGGACACAGCCAGACCGGTCGCATCCCGATGTGATGGTCGAACCACCGCAGGAAGTCAGCGGTACGGTCCACCGGGATCTCGACGTCCTGGACGACCCGTTCGCGCTCCGGTCGACCACGCCAGCGGTCGATGCGCCGCATCACGCCGTAGCGGTTCTCCAGGCCGACGATCCGGTGGTAGACGTCGCTGCGCCGGTAGCGCGCCGGCCACAGCAGGCGCGCGATCGGGTGCTGAGCACCGAATGCCTGCGAGCACCAGAACCAGTCGGTGTCCCAGCGCCACAGGTAGTCGTGGACGGTCAGCACGTCGCGACGACGCTCGCGGATCGAGCGGTAGTAGATCCGTTGGCCGGTGTAGTCGCTCGCGCTGAGCAGCCCTGACTCGCTGACGTCGTCGACGAAACGTCCCAGCGTCAGGTATGACTCCGAAGGCTCGAACATCACACCGTCGAGGAACTCGACCGGCTCTGCAGCCCACGCGTGGCTGGTGCTGATCGTCTCGACTGCCGCAGCGAGGTCGTCGAGGTCGTCGAACCGCACATGCCGCAGCGCCACATGGCGGCGGACTGGTTGGAGCTCGATGCGCAGCCGAACGGCGTACCCGAGACTGCCGTAGGAGTTGGGGAACGCGAAGAAGAGGTCGGCGTGCTCGTTGGTGGGTGTCGCGGTGACGAGCTCGCCGTCGCCGGTCAGGACGTCCATCTCGACGACAGACTCGTGCGGCAGTCCGTGCCGAAACGACGTCGACTCGATGCCGAGGCCGGTGACGGCGCCACCGAGAGTGATGGTCCTCAGCTGCGGAACCACCAGCGGCATGAGGCCGCGTGCGAGAGTCGCCTCGACGAGGTGCTCGTACGTGCACATCCCCTGGACGTCGGCAGTGCGTGCATCGACATCGACGTCGATGACTCCGTCGAGGCCCGCGACGTCGAGCCCGGGTGCGGCCGTCGAGGTCCGCGGCCGGAACAGGTTGGACGTCGGCTTCGCCAACCGGACAGGGTCACCAGGTGCGAGGGAATCGTACGACGCCAGCAGCTGCGCGACGGCGGCGTGATGTTGGGTGGCCGCCCTTGGCAATACCTCCACCAGCGCACTCTAGCGGGGGGACCTGTCAGTACTCGATCGGATATCGCCTGTCGGCCCGGGGGTGAAGCGGGCCTCGAGCACGGCCGCCCTAGAGTGGCAGCCCCGCCTACATCCCCCTTGGAGATGGCATGACGACGCCCACCACCGATGCGGCTCGGGCGACGCTTGCCGCCGAGATCTACGACGTCGCCCACCTGACCGGCGAGTTCTTGTTGCGCTCCGGAGTGACGGCATCGGAGTACTTCGACAAGTACCAGTTCGAGGCTCGCCCCGATCTGTTGCGTCGGATCGCGTCGGCGATGGTGCCGCTCATTCCGTCCGGTACGCAGGTGCTCGCCGCCCTCGAGCTCGGCGGCGTCCCCGTCGGCACAGCGCTGTCGCTGGAGACCGGACTTCCGTTGGCGCTGGTGCGAAAGAAGGCCAAGAGCTACGGCACCTGCCGGATCGCCGAAGGCCCCGAGCTCGACGGGTTGAGCGTCACCGTCATCGAGGACGTCGTGACGTCAGGTGGTCAGATCGTGCTCTCAACCAAGGACCTGCGCGACGCGGGCGCCCGGGTGGAGCACGCATTGTGCGTGATCGACCGCGAGCAGGGTGGCAGCGGCGCACTGCAGGAAGTCGGGGTGATCTTGTCGTCGCTGTTTCGTGCCGATGACCTTCGTGCTGCTGTCGGAGCCACGTGAGATGATCGCTCTTCGTCCATCAAGAGCTGGGGGCTCCACATGCGTCGTCGCACCGTCCTGATCGGGTCACTGATCACCAGCGCGCTGATGGTGCTGCCCGGTGCAGCGTTGTCTGCTCCCTCGCGACTCGTCGCGGGTCAGCTGGCGGAGCCCGCAGCCGGAGCGGGCGACCCCTACTATCCGCTCGACGGCAACCGTGGATACAACGTGTTGAGCTACCACGTCCAGCTGAGCTACTTCGCCAGTGGGCAGACGATTCGCGCCCGAACCATCGTGCGAGCGGTCACCAAGGAGCGGTTGCGGTCGATCCACCTCGACCTCGTGCGGCTGCGTGTCGACGCGGTCCAGGTCAACGGGCGTCGTGCCTCGTGGACACGCAGCGGGCCCGCAGGCCATGAGCTCGTGATCCGGCCACCGCGGGCGGTGGCTGCGCACCAGCCGCTCGTCGTCGTGGTGAGCTATCACGGCAAGCCTGGCGACGAGCCCGACGGGAGTGTGCCCAGCGGATGGTTCGACGCGCGTACTCGCGGTAGCGGGTTCATCGCGGGCGAGCCGCACTCGTGCACGTTCTGGTACCCGTGCAACGACCATCCGACCGACAAGGCGCGCTTCGCGCTGACGGCGACCGTGCCGCGCCCGTTTGCTGTGGTATCGGTCGGTGATCAGCTGAAGACGACCGACGGGGTCCGCAAGGGTCGGCAGGTGCGCACGTTCCGTTGGCGGCTCGGGGAGCGGACCGCTACCTACCTCACGACCATCTACATCGACAAGCTGACGTTCGAGCGCTCCCGCCTGAGTGACGGCACGAGAGTTATCTCGGCGTACGGGCCCAACCCCGGCGCCGCCCCTCGCTATGAGCGCAAGCTTCCTGAGGTGCTCCGGGTGTTGGCCCGCCACTGGGGGCCTTACCCTGCGCCCCAGGCCGGCGGCATCTTCGTCAGTGGCAACGTGCCCTTCTCCCTCGAGACGTTCACCCGCCCCATCTACACCGAGGGTGCTGGGGTGCAGACGATCGTGCACGAGAACGCCCACCAGTGGTGGGGAGACAACGTCTCGGTGAAGCGGTGGCGTGACGTCTGCTTCAACGAGTGCATCGCTTCCTACTCGCAGTGGCTGTGGGACGCCCACCAGGGCGTCGATCTGGATGCGCGTTACCGTCGCAACGTCCGAAGCGACGGGGACTCCCTCTTCTCCTGGCCGCTCTATGACGCCGGTGCCGGGCACGAGTTCGACGTTGGCGTCTACTACAAGGGCAAGTACTTCATGCATGCGCTGCGCAACAAGGTCGGAGACCGGCGCTTCTTTGCGGCGATGACCGAGATCCAGTCCGAGCACGCCGGCGGCAACATGTCGATGCTCGACCTTCGTGACGCGCTGGAGCGCAAGACCGGCGTGGTGCTGACCAGCTTCTGGCGCGAATGGGTGCTCGAGACCGGACGTCCGTCGCGGGCGAACCTCTTCCCAGGCAGCCTCTAGCTAGTGCCGCGCGTCGGACAACACTAGGAAGGTGCGATGACGGCAGCGACGACAGGTCTCGACCAGGACCCACGCTTCGACGAGCACCGCGGTGAGCTCGTCGGCTACTGCTACCGGATGCTGGGCTCGGCGTTCGACGCCGAGGATGCCGTCCAGGACACGATGATCCGCGCCTGGCGTGGCATCGACCGGTTCGAGGGGCGGGCCGCGCTGCGGTCCTGGCTCTACCGGATCGCGACCAACGTCTGCCTCGACATGCTCAGCAGCCGCAACCGGCGCGCCCGCCCGATGGATCTCTCGTCGGCGGCCTGGCAGCCGGTTGAAGCGTCGCTGCAGGCCCGCCGGCCCGAGGACACCTGGCTCGAGCCGATGCTCGACGCCCATGCGCTGCCGTCGCCGCGCGACCCTGCCGACGTGGCGATCGGACGGGAGTCGATCCGGCTGGCCTTCGTCGCCGCCCTGCAGCTGCTGCCCCCGCGACAGCGGGCCGTGCTGATCCTGCGTGACGTGCTGCGGTGGAAGGCCGATGAGGTCGCCGGCCTGCTCGACTCGTCGGTCGCGTCGGTCAACAGCGCCTTACAGCGGGCGCGGGCGACGATCGAGGCGCGAGCCATCAGCGCGGGCGAGAGCTATGACCCGCTCGACGAGGAGCAGCAGGAGCTGCTCGCAAACTACGTCGAGGCGTTCGAGAGCTACGACGTCGACCGTTTCGTCTCCTTGTTGCACGAGGACGCCACGCAGAACATGCCGCCCTACGAGATGTGGCTGCAGGGTCCGGACGCCATCGGTGGGTGGATGCTTGGCCCAGGTCATGGTTGCCGGGGGTCGCGGTTGCTGCCCGTCGTCGTCAACGGCGCCCCGGCCTTCGCGCAGTACCGCGCGAGCGGTCCCGGAGGTCGCCAAGTGCCGTGGTCGTTGCAGGTGCTGGAGGTCTCCGGTGGGCGCGTCGTCGGCATCACGTCATTCCTCGACACCCGGCTGTTCCCGCTCCTCGGCCTGCCGGCGCACCCCGACGACTGATGCCCGCGACTCAGTGCGGCGCCGGTAGGGTGTGACGACCGTACGAGGACGAAGGGCTGGCGATGCACGTCGACGAGTTCAACCGACTGTCGGAGAGCGAGGCCCGCGCCAGCATCGACGCGTGTCTCGGTGTCGATCGGTGGGTCGGTGAAGTCGTGTCAGTGCGGCCGTACGCCGACATCGCGGCGCTTCTGGACCAAGCTCGCGCCAGTGCGGAGAACCTGGCCGACGACGAGCTTGAGTCCGCACTCAGCCGTCACCCACGCATCGGTGAGAGCGCCGCCTTCGACCAGCAGCAGGAGGAGGCGGCGTACTCAACCGCGGAACAGTCACAGGTCGGCTCTGACGACGATGCCTCAGCCGAGCTTGCCGCGGCCAACCAGCGCTACGAGGACCGTTTCGGCCGGCTCTTCATCGTCCGCGCCGCCGGTCGAGACAGCAAGGAGATCCTTGCCGAGCTCGAGCGACGTCTTGGCAACAGCGATGACGGCGAGCGTCGTGAGGTTGTCTCCGAGCTGCGTCAGATCGCACTCGTGCGTCTGGAGCAGGTGGTGCAGCCGTGAGCCTGGTGACCACACACGTCCTCGACACGTCGTACGGCCGGCCGGCCGCCGGGGTGATGGTCGTGCTCGAGCAGGCCGTCGGTGACCCACCGATTCTCGCGACCGGGGTGACCGACGACGACGGGCGCGTCAGCGACCTGGGGCCCCAACGCCTCGACCCCGGCAGTTACCGGCTGCGCTTCAACACCGGCGGCTACTTCGCCGAGACCGGGGCAGCCACGTTCTTTCCCGAGGTGGTCATCACCTTCGAGGTCGGCGACGAGCAGCACTACCACCTGCCGCTGCTGTTGAACCCGTTCGGCTACTCGACGTACCGCGGTTCCTGAGTGACCGGCTCCGACCGCACCACCCGGCTCGACGACGACGCGCTCGACGCGCTCGACGCGCTTGTCGCGCCTGCGGACGAGCGGATGGCGCGGCTCTACCCGGGTGACCGCGGGCATCGCCAACCTGTGCACACCGTCTATGTGCCTGCCGACCAGTTCCACGTCGCCCTTCCCGCGGAGTGGGGAGGCGCAGCGCGAGACGCCCTCGACGAGTTCGCACCGACTGCCGGTGAGCTGGCGAAGGTCGTGGCCGCGAAACCGAAGGCGGTCGAGGAGATCTGGCCGCTCCTGCTGGACAAGCTCGAACGTGAGCCGATCGAAGATCTCCGGATCGACCTCGAGGACGGCTACGGCTCCCCTCCCGACGATGTCGAGGATCGCGACGCGGTCGCGGCCGGCAAGGGCCTGGCCGACCTGGCGCTCGCCGGCGAGGGTCCGCCGTACTCCGGCATCCGGTTCAAGGCGTTCGAGGCGGCCTCTCGGCGACGCGGGCTCCGCACCCTCGACCTGGTGACCGGCGCACTCTTCGACCATGGCGGCGTCCCGGAGGGGTGGGCGGTGACGCTGCCGAAGGTGACGTCGGTGGAGCAGGTGTCAGCCATGGTGGAGGCATGCAACCGGCTCGAGCGCGGCTACGGGCTTACCGCCAACCTGTTGAGGTTCGAGATCCAGATCGAGACCGCGCAGTCGATCCTCGACTCCGACGGCACGGCGTTGGTGGCGAAGCTGGTGCACGTAAGCGAAGGTCGCTGCAGCGGCCTGCACTTCGGCACCTACGACTACACCGCAGCCCTCGGGGTCTCCGCGGCCTACCAGGCCATGGACCACCCAGCCGCCGAGCATGCCAAACAGGTGATGGCGCTCGCGGCTGCCGGCACAGGCGTACGCGTGTCGGACGGCTCCAGCAACATCTTGCCGGTGGGTTCGGCGGCCGCGGTCCGCCGGGCATGGGCACTGCACGCCAGGCTCGTCCGCCGCTCGCTCGAGGGTGGGTGGTACCAGGGCTGGGACCTCCACCCGGCACAGCTGGTGACGCGCTATGCAGCCACGTTCCTGTTCTTCCGCCAGGGGCTCGACGACGTCGGGAAGCGGCTGTCGGCCTACCTCGCCCCCGCGTCCGGCGTCGACCCGACAGGCGAGTCCGGGGGGGCGCTCGACGAGCCGGCGACAGCACAGGCTCTGGCCAACTTCGTCCGGCGTGGGGTCCACTGCGGGGCGGTGGCTGCCGACGAGGTGGAGCCGCTGACCGGAGCAGACCTCGCCACCCTCGACACGTTGGCCTCCCGCCGGATGGGCTGACGGGGTGGGGGTTTGACGTGGGCAGGGCTGCGGGCGCCGAGTTGACGCTGGAGGGGGAAGTAAGGGTAGCCTTACCTCATGTTGCGACTTCTTCTCTCGCGCACGCGCTCGCTCATTACCGCTGTCGCCTTGGTGGGCGTCGTCTGTTCGCTCCCCGGCTGCGTCGCCACCGGTAGCCGGTCCGACGCCAACGCCGGAGGTGCCTCGCGGGTCATCGAGCACAGGTACGGCTCGACGGAGATCAGCAGTACGCCGCAGCGCGTGGTCGCCTTGGGCATCACCGACTCCGACACGTTGTTGGCGCTCGGCGTCACCCCGATCGCCCTACGTCCGTGGACCGGCGTCGACACGGTCGGTCCCTGGGCGGCCAACACCCTCGGCGACGCAGAGCCAACGGTGCTGAGCAGCACCGAGGAGGTGTCGGTGGAAGACATCGCCGCACTCGAACCGGACCTCATCGTCGACGTCTCCGACGCCGTCAGCAAGAAGCGTTACGACCTGCTGTCCGAGGTGGCTGACACCGTCGTACGACCCGAGGGGTATCCCGACTACGGCGTCCCGTGGGAGGTGTCGACCCGGCTGATCGGCGAGGCGGTCGGGAAGCCGGAACAGGCTGCCACCCTCATCGACGAGGTGAAGCAGAGGCTCGACGACGCCCGTGCCGAACACCCGGAGCTCCAGGGCAAGACCGGCGTCGTCGTCTTGCCCAACCCCGAGGGCGGCTGGTGGCCGTACACGCCGGTCGATGCCCGCGGGCAGTTCCTCGCCGATCTCGGCGTGGAGCTGCCGTCAGCACTCGCCGACCTAGACGACGGGTCGTCGTTCTATGTCGACGTCAGCGAGGAGCAGACAGACCTGCTGGAGGCGGACCTCGTCGTCGTCATTGAGCAACCAGGTCAACGCCGGCTCACTGAGGGCAGCGAGCTCTTCCAGAACCTCGACGCAGCCAAGCAGGGACGCGTCGTCTACGTGCCGTCAAAGCCGCTCGGTTACGCCATGTCGTACGGCACCGTGCTCAGCATCCCGTGGACGATCGAAGCGCTCGCGCCCGAGCTCGCCGCCAAGACCAGCTGAGCTGGGCCCCGCACTTGATGACATCGACCACCTCTGTGCGCGCGGCGTCACCGGCTGCGCCGCTCTCGGTGCCGGACTGGCAGGCGTCACTGCGGGTGTGCCTGGCCGTCGCGGCCGTCCTGCTCATGACGGTGGCGGTCGCGAGCCTGGCTGTGGGGTCGCGTCCGGTGTCGCCCGCGACGGTCCTCGACGCCCTACTGGGCTACGACTCCTCGGACAACGACCATCTTGCTGTCGTCACAGTGCGGCTGCCACGGACGGTGGTCGGTCTCGTGGTCGGCGCCGCGCTGGGCCTTTCGGGCGCGCTGATGCAGGGCATGGCCCGCAACCCGCTCGCCGACCCCGGGCTGCTGGGGATCAGCGCCGGTGCCTCGGTCATGGTCGTGCTGGCGATCAGCGTGCTCGGTGTGTCGTCGGCGAGCGGTTACGTCTGGTTCGCCTTCGTCGGGGCTACCGTGGCGGTGGTGGTGGTGTTCGTTATCGGGTCGGTGGGCCGCGATGGGCCTACGCCGGTCAAGCTCGCGCTGGCCGGGGCGGCGACCTCGGCGGCCCTGTTGGCGGTGACGACGGGGATCCTGCTCGCGGACACCGCCACCTTCGACCAGTACCGCTTCTGGTCGGCCGGCACGCTCAGCGGCCGCGAGATGGGCGATGTCGCCGCGGTGGCGCCGTTCCTTGCCGTCGGTGTCGTGCTCGCACTGTCCGCCGGCCGGACGCTGAACGCGCTCGCACTCGGCGACGAGACGGCGCGCGGGCTGGGCCAACGGGTGTGGCTCGCTCGCGGCCTGGCTGGTGTCGCGGTCGTGCTGCTCTGCGGCGGTGCCACCGCCATCGCCGGCCCGATCTCCTTCGTCGGTCTCGTGGTCCCCCATATGGCGCGGCTGCTGACCGGGCCCGACTACCGGAAGTTGCTGCCGCTGTCGATGCTGCTCGCACCCATGCTGCTCCTCGCGGCCGATGTGCTCGGACGCGTCGTCGTGCGCCCCGGCGAGGTCCAGGTGGGGGTCGTGGTGGCGCTGCTCGGGGCCCCGTTCTTCATCTGGCTGGTACGCCGCCGGACGGTCGGTGAGCTGTGACCGCGACCGCTCTCGACTCTGACGCCCACCGGAGCCGCGCAGCAGCCGTGAACAGCCGCGCAGTCGTCGACGTACGCCGACGGACGCGCGGCCGGTCGCTCGTGGTCACCGTCGTGCTGACGGGCCTCGCCGCGGCCGGCTTCGGTCTCGCCCTGTCGGTCGGGTCGGTGCACATCCCGCTCTCCGACGTCGCCCGCTCGCTGGCGGGCCAGGGCGAACGCAGCGACGATTTCATCATCGGCACGCTGCGGCTGCCGCGTGCGCTCACCGGCCTGCTCGTCGGTGGGGCCCTGGGCATGTCGGGGGCCATCTTCCAGACACTTGTGCGCAATCCGCTGGCGAGCCCCGACATCATCGGCGTCACCGCCGGCGCAAGCGCCGCCGGTGTCATCGGCGTCGTCGTCCTCGGGCTCGGCGACGCCGCCGTCCCGGGGCTCGCTTTCGCGGGCGCCCTGCTGGCGGCGCTCGTCGTCTACGCCTTGTCGTGGCGCCAGGGGATGTCCGGTTCCAGGCTCGTGCTGATCGGGATCGCCGCCGGTGCCATGCTCACCAGCGTCACGACCTACGTATTGACGCGGAGCACGATCTTCGACGCGGCCGACGCGCTCGCCTGGCTCACCGGGAGCCTGAACGACCGCACCTGGTCGACCGCAGTCCCCCTGATGTGCTCGACGGCGGTACTGGTCCCCCTCGCCCTAGCTCTGGCGCGGCCGCTTCGCGCCCTCCAGCTCGGCGACGACTCCGCCCGCGGGCTGGGGGTCGCCATCGAGCCAGTGCGACTGGCCCTGGCCGCGGTGGGAGTCGGGCTGGCTGCGGTGGCTACGGCTGCGGCCGGCCCGGTGGCGTTCGTGGCGTTCGTGGCAGCACCGGTCGCGCGCCGGCTGGTTGGTGCCGGGGCGGTCGCGCTCGTGCCTGCCGCCCTCGTCGGGATGTGCCTGGTGACGTCCGCGGACCTGCTGGGCCAGCACGCGTTCGGACTGGCTCTCCCTGTCGGTGTCGTCACGTCGCTCGTCGGGGCGCCGTTCCTGGTCCACCTGCTCGTCAGGTCCAACCGAGTCGGAAGATGTGGCTGAACCATGACGACACCGAAGGCACGCTTGCGGGCAGACGGCCTGTCCTTGGCGTACAACGACCGGCAGGTCGTGCACGCGCTAGACCTCGCCGTCCCGCCGCAGCGCATCACCGTGGTCGTGGGGCCGAACGCCTGCGGTAAGTCCACCCTGTTGCGTGGACTGGCCCGCATGCTCGGACCCACCGGAGGCCGCGTGCTGCTGGACGGCAAGGACATCCACCGATCGCCGACCAAGCAGGTGGCGAAGGTGATGGGCCTGCTGCCACAGTCCCCGACCGCGCCCGAGGGGATCAGCGTCGCCGACCTTGCCAGTCGGGGTCGCTATCCGCACCAGGGATGGTGCCGCCGTTGGACGGCCGACGACGACGCGGCGGTGACGGACGCGATGCGGTCCACCCGCACCCTCGACCTCGCCGGACGCAGCGTCGACGAGCTCTCCGGTGGCCAACGACAGCGGGTGTGGATCGCAATGGCGCTGGCGCAGCAGACCGAGGTGCTGCTGCTCGACGAGCCGACGACGTACCTTGATGTGACCCACCAGATCGACGTCCTCGACCTCCTGTTCGACCTGCGGCGCAGTCGCTGCACGACGGTGGTGCTCGTCCTGCACGACCTCAACCTGGCCTGCCGGTACGCCGACCACCTGGTGGTGATGTCGCAGGGGCGGATCGCCGACCAGGGCACTCCGGGCGACGTGGTCGACACCGACCTCGTGCGCGACGTGTTCGGGTTGGAGGCGGTCGTGGTCCCCGACCCGGTGTCGGGGACCCCGATGGTGATCCCGATCGGTCGGCACCACCAGTCGAGGCTCGGCGCCGAGCCGGCCGTGACACGAGAGGCGGTGTGAGCCGTGGCCGTTCCCGACACCCACCACGAGGCCGAGGTGATGGACGTTCGCGAGCTCACCCCGAGCATGCGTCGGCTCACCCTCGGCGGGGCCGGCCTCGCTGACTTCCGCACAACCGGGCTTCCCGACGAGTGGATCCGCCTCTTCTTCCCTCGCGCCGGTGAGATGCACCTCCCCCTGCCCAGCCGAGGAAGGGGTGGCTGGGAGTGGGGCGGGGAGCACGACCCCGAGGGCCGCTACTACACGGTGCGCAGCTGGGACGACAGTCGCGGTGAGCTGGTCGTCGACATCGTCGTACACGGCTTCGGGGTGGCGACCCGGTGGGTCCAGACGGCGCGCCGCGGTGACCGGCTCGTGCTCTCGTCTGCCCGCGGCTCGTTCCAGCCGCCCACTGACTGCGGCTGGTACGTGCTCGTCGGCGACATCACCGCCCTGCCCGCGATTGGTCGGATCATCGGCGACCTGCCGGCGGGAGCGTCGGCGTACGCCGTCGTGGAAATCCCCGCTGACGCCGACCGGCAGCTGCTCGACACCTCCGCTGACCTCACCGTCGACTGGGTCGCCAACGCCGGGTTCGGGGAGCGCTCCAGCCTGCTCGAGGAGCGGGTACGTGACCTGCACCTGCCAGCTGGTGCCGGCTACGTCTGGATGGCGGGCGAAGCGGGCGCGGCGCGGGCGATCCGCAGGCACTTGCGCCATGAGCGGGGTCTCACCGACGACCGGCACGACGAGATGGGCTACTGGCGCGTCCGGGCCGAGGAGTGGACCCGCCGCTACGAGCAGGCGCACATCGACGTGCTGGCAATCTGGACCCAGGGTGAACGGGCGGGCCGCAGCAAGGGCGACATCATGGACGAGGTCGACCAGACGCTGTCCGGTGCAGGCCTCTGACCGCATACCCTGGATACGTCCCCGGGGTATCCTGGTGGTTCGTGGTCGGTCCGCGCCGTCCGCTCCTGACCGCTCGCCCGCGGCGATGCCCCGAGCGCCGATCTGCGGGCCGAGCCGGACAGCAGTACCGACAGCGGCGCGATCGCTAGCATGACGCCACAGACGAACGAGAGGACACATCGTGGCGGAGCCCGAAGTCAGCCAGCGCGGGCACGTGTGAGCCAGCAGCGAGATCCCTCGCTCGCCGACCTCGTCGTCGAGCTGCGCGAGCGGCTGCAGATCGTGCGCCAAGGTGGCTCTGAGGCCGCCCGTGAGAAGCACACCGGCCGCGGCAAGCTGCTCGTCCGCGAGCGGGTGGACCGGCTGCTCGACCCTGGCTCGCCGTTCCTCGAGCTGTCGCCGCTGGCGGCGTACGGCATGTACGACGACGCGGTGCCGAGCGCCGGGCTCGTGACGGGGGTCGGGCGCATCAGCGGGCGCGAGTGCGTGGTGGTGGCCAACGACGCCACCGTCAAGGGAGGCACCTACTACCCGTTGACGGTCAAGAAGCACCTGCGTGCACAGGAGGTGGCTGCCGCCAACCGGCTCCCGTGCGTCTACCTCGTCGACTCCGGTGGCGCGTACCTGCCGCTGCAGGACGAGGTCTTCCCCGACCGTGACCACTTCGGCCGGATCTTCTTCAACCAGGCCAACCTGTCCGCGGCCGGCATCCCTCAGATCGCGGCGGTGATGGGCTCGTGCACGGCCGGCGGCGCGTACGTGCCGGCGATGTCGGACGAGACCGTCATCGTGCGCAACCAGGGGACGATCTTCCTCGGCGGCCCGCCGCTGGTGAAGGCCGCGACCGGCGAGGTGGTCACGGCCGAGGAGCTCGGCGGTGGCGACGTGCACGCGCGCACCTCCGGCGTCGTCGACCACCTGGCCGCGGACGACGCCGAGGCGCTGGCGGTGGTGCGCTCGATCGTCGGCACGTTCGAGCGGCGTACGCCGCCGTCCCTGACCCAGCACGAGCCGGAGGAGCCCGTCGAGGACCCGTCGACGCTTGGTGACGTGGTGCCTGCCGACACCCGCACGCCGTACGACGTCCGTGAAGTCATCCGACGCGTCGTCGACGGGTCACGACTGCATGAGTTCAAGGCGCTCTACGGCGAGACGTTGGTCTGCGGCTTCGCGCGCATCTGGGGCTACCCGGTGGGCATCGTGGCCAACAACGGCATCCTCTTCAGTGAGTCCAGCTTGAAGGGCGCGCACTTCATCGAGCTGTGCAACCAGCGCGGAATCCCGCTGGTGTTCCTGCAGAACATCACCGGGTTCATGGTGGGGCGCCGGTACGAAGCCGGTGGGATCGCGCGCGACGGTGCCAAGCTCGTTACCGCGGTTGCGTGCTCCGTGGTGCCGAAGTTCACGGTGGTGATCGGCGGATCGTTCGGAGCCGGCAACTACGGCATGTGCGGCCGCGCGTACGACCCGCGCTTCTTGTGGATGTGGCCGAACGCGCGCATCTCGGTGATGGGTGGCGGGCAGGCCGCAGCGGTGCTGGCGACCGTCCGGCGCGATGGCATCGAAGGCCGCGGCGGGTCCTGGTCCGACGCCGACGAGGAGGAGTTCAAGGCGCCCATCCGGGACCAGTACGAGACGCAGGGCTCTCCCTACTACTCCACGGCACGATTGTGGGACGACGGCGTCATCGACCCGGCCGACACCCGTCGGGTGCTGGGGATCGGTCTGGCGGCTGCCGCGAACGCCCCGGTACCCGCTCCCTGCTACGGCATCTTCCGGATGTGACCCAATGACCCTCGCCCGTCACCACCCTCCCGCTGGCGTTTGCCATGTCAACAAGCCAGCTGCCTTGTTCACATGGCAAATCTGCCATGTTGACAGACCATCTGCATTGTTCACATGGCAAACGTCGCGTCACGACATTGCAGCTGCCACGGTCACGTGCCGGCCAGATGTCCCGCCGCCGGTTGCGTACGCCGACGCGGGCCGGCCGAGCGCGGACCCGCGGCCATGACCCGGTTCGGCACCGTGCTCGTCGCCGACCGGGGCGAGATCGCGCTGCGCGTCATCCGTGCGGCCGAGGCGGCCGGACTGCGCAGCGTGGCTGTCTACAGCGACGCCGACCGCGACGCGCCCCACGTGCGCGCGGCCGACGCCGCTGTGCGGATCGGGCCCGCAGCCGCCGTCGACTCCTACCTGTCGATCGAAGCTATCCTCGACGCGGCCAAGCGTTCCGGCGCCGACGCCGTCCACCCGGGCTACGGCTTCCTGTCCGAGCGTGCGGCCTTCGCGCGCGCCGTCACCGATGCCGGGCTGGCGTTCGTGGGGCCACCGGCCGCCGTGATGGATGCGATGGGGCGCAAGGACCGGGCGCGTGAGATCGCGGTCGCTGCCGGCGTACCGGTGGTGCCGGCCGCCGACGCCAGCGCACCTGACGATCTCGACGCGGTGTCCGCGCAGGTCGGGTTCCCGCTGCTCGTCAAGGCCGCGGCCGGTGGCGGCGGCAAGGGCATGCGGATCGTCAGAGACGCTGTCGACCTCGCCGACGCCGTCGCCGCAGCCCGACGCGAGGCGGCATCGGCGTTCGGCGACGACACGATGCTCTTCGAGCGGTACGTCGAGCACGGTCGCCACATCGAGGTGCAGGTGCTCGCCGACGAGCACGGCAACGTCGTCCACCTGTTCGAGCGTGACTGCTCCGTGCAGCGCCGGCACCAGAAGGTGCTGGAGGAGTCGCCGGCAACCGCCATCTCGGCCGACGTGCGCAGGCTGGTCACGGACGCCGCGGTCGCGCTAGCCCGCGAGGTCGGCTACGTCAACGCGGGCACGGTCGAGTTCCTCGTCTCGGGCGACGCGGCCTACTTCCTGGAGATGAACACCCGCCTCCAGGTGGAGCACCCCGTCACCGAGATCGTCACCGGACTCGACCTGGTGGCGCTCCAGTTCGCCGTCGCCCAGGGCGACCCGCTGCCCGTAACCCAGGCCGACGTCGCCGTGCACGGCCACGCAATCGAGGCCCGGGTGTACGCCGAGGACCCGTACGCCGGGTTCCTCCCGCAGGCCGGGGTCGCCACCGTCGTCGCCTGGCCGGCCCGCGCTCGGGTCGACGCGGCCCTCGAGTCCGGCCAGCGGGTGGGCACCTTCTACGACCCGATGCTCGGCAAGGTCATCGCCTCCGGCACCACCAGGGAAGCGGCGCGCCGGGCGCTGGTGAACGCGCTCGACGACACCGCGATCCTGGGGCTCACGACCAACGTCGGGTTCCTGCGAGCCCTTGCCGACTCCGCGGCATTCCGAGACTCCGCCATCGACACCGGCTGGCTGGACAGCCACCCCCACGAGTTCAAGCTCGAGACCCCGATCGCGGCCTGGTGCCTGGCCGCCTGGTCGTTGGCGACCGCACACGACGCCGACGCGCGCCACCCGTTCGGGGTTGCGGACGGTTGGCGGTCCGGCGCCGACCCTGCCGGCGTACCGATCGAGCTGACGAACGCCGCCGACACCACCGACACCCGCATCCTTACGGTGCACCCGGCCGCCGGCTGCATCGTCGGGCCCAGCGCAACCGTCGGCGTGCGGCCACTGACCACGACCGACGACAGCGTGCGGCTGGAGATCGACGGCACCACCCACGAGGGCCGCGTGCACATCGCCAGCCGAGAGGTGCTGGTCGCCTATCAAGGCCAGACGTACGTGTTGCAGCGCCCCGACGCCTTCGGCCCGGGCGGGCGGGCCGCCGTCACCGACGGCTCGGTTGCCGCGCCGATGCCCGGCACTGTGCTGGGCGTCAATGTCACCGTCGGCGCCCGCGTCGCGGCCGGCGACACGCTCGGCGTCCTGGAGGCGATGAAGATGGAGCTTGCCCTCAAGGCACCTGTCGGCGGCACCGTGACGCTGGTCGACGCCGTGGTCGGTGGCCAGGTCGAGCTCGGCGCTCGGCTCTTCATGGTCGAGCCTGACACGGACGAACCCGACGCGACCGCAGGTACGCCGGCGCACTCCGCCGCAGGAGGCGCAGGATGAAACGCAGCCCCCAGGTCGTGCCCGAGGCCGGCCTCCCTGCGCGGGTCACGATCTACGAGGTCGGTCCTCGTGACGGTCTGCAGAACGAGCAAGCGATCGTCGATGTCGACGTCAAGGCCGAGTTCATCCACCGCCTCGTCGGAGCAGGGCTCGAAGCGGTCGAGGTCACCAGCCTCGTCCATCCGCGCTGGGTGCCGCAGCTCGCCGACGCCGAGGAGCTCCTGGCCGCGGTCGACCTCGGCGCCGCGGCACGGATGCCCGTCCTGGTGCCGAACGAGCGCGGCCTCGACCGTGCGCTGGCGGCCGGCGTGCGAGAGATCGCGATCTTCGGGTCTGCCACGGACACCTTCGCGCGGCGCAACCTCAACCGCAGCCTCGACGAGCAGTACGCCATGTTCGAGCCCGTCGTGTCGCGGGCCCGCGACGAGGGGCTGGCTGTCCGCGGCTATCTGTCGATGTGCTTCGGCGACCCATGGGAAGGTGACGTCGCAGTCGACCAGGTCGTCGCCGCCGGCCGGCGACTGTTCGGACTTGGCTGCTCCGAGCTCTCCCTCGGCGACACGATCGGCGTTGCCACGCCGGGCCACGTCGAAGCCGTCCTCGGCGGCTTCATCGCCGCCGGGCTCACGATGAGCCAGCTCGCCGTCCACTTCCACGACACCTACGGCCAGGCGCTGTCCAACGCGCTGACAGCGATGCGGCTCGGGGTCACGACGTTCGACGCGTCGGCCGGGGGGCTCGGCGGCTGCCCGTACGCCGAGAGCGCCACCGGCAACCTCGCCACCGAAGACCTCGTATGGCAGCTGAACGGGCTTGGCATCGACACCGGCGTCGACCTGGACAGGTTGGTAGAGACCAGCGCCTGGATGGCCGACAGGATCGGCAAGCCGCCGGCCTCCCGGGTGGTCGCCGCCCTCAGCTGACCATGCGGGCAGCGGCAACCGTACGACGGCCGCCGGGCCGCCTGCCCTAGTGCCCCGTCAAGCAACGTTCGCCCGCTGCGCGCCGCCCGGCGGGCACCCGACGGCGTTGTCGTCCACTCGACGATGCTGGGCATCGCCTTCGCTCCTCCGCCTTGCCGGGCACTCCGCCGGACGACGCTCGCCAGGGCAAACCTTGCCTGACGCGGCACTAGCAGGTAGGCCGCTTGGCTGGAAGACTCACGGGCATGCTCGAAACAGCGGACGAGCTGCAGGCAATGCAGGATCTGCTCGACTCGTCACACGCGCAGGCGACGGAACATCTTCGCGACATCATCGACGACAACCGCACGCTGCGCGCCCGGGAGATCGCCGACCTGATGACAGGGATGCGGGTGCTGAGCTGCGCCACCGTCACAGCGCGAGGTGAGCCGCGCATCAGCGCGCTTGACGGGCACTTCATGCACGGTCGCTGGACCATCAGCACGAGCCGGACGTCGGCGAAAGGCCACCATCTGCGGCAGCGGCCGGCGGTGAGCGTTGCCTGCATCGAAGGCGAGGAGCTGGCGATCTTCACCCACGGGCGGGTCGAGTTCCTGGCCGAGGACCACCCCGACTTCGACGAGGTCCACACGCACTGGACGGATCACTACGGCTCGTCGCCGATGTCGTGGGGTGACGTCGCGCTGATGCGCGTCAACCCGACCTGGATGGTCGGCTACGCATTCCGACGCGAGGAGCTCCTGGCTGCTCGTTCGGTCGCGCCTGAACCACGCGGATAGGACCGCTCAGCCGGCGGTTCTTCTGGCCCGCAGCTCCTTCGTGGCGTACTTGCCGATCAGGTACGTGCCGTAGCCGTCGGTGACCGCACCGACGCCGCCGCCGACCACCGGCAACCGACGTCCGATAACTGCCGCGGTGCGTTTGCCGGCGACCCGGGTGATGAGCTCCGCGGTCACCTCGGTGGCGATCAAGCGGTCGAGTTCCGGGTCGTGGTGCGGCGCCGTGGCGATCGCCATCGGGCTGCTCGGCAGCCGCTTCTTGCGGATCAGCGACTTCACCGCGTCCTCGCCGAGCATGCAGGCGATCACCGCGTTGCGCACCCGCGGCTCGTTCAGGTCGTAGCCACGCAGGTGGGCGATGCCTGCCACCAGGTGACACTGCAGCAGCGCCAGACCGGAGATGTTGGCGGGGATGGTCACCGCCATCGTGACGAGGCCGCCGAGGTTGGTGAGAAAGCCCTGGACTCCGGCCAGCTTGACGTGGGAGTCCACGAGCGCACGGATGGCCTTGTCGACATTGCCGTCGGCGTCGGCGAGCCTGCTGTCGGCTGCCTCCGCCGCGCCCTTGAGCGGACCGACCCCGTCGACTGCTCGCTCGAACGCCTGCCGGACGAACCCCGACGTCAGACCCGGGGCGGCCCGTTGCGCCATCGGCCGAGCCAGCCGTCCCACGATTTTGCCGCCGGCCATCGGGCCTCCTCGTCGTCGTACGCTGTCGTTGTCGCTCCCATCGTGCAGGGTCCGTGGGCTGGCCACAAATGGTGTGACAGCCGAGCCCGGGCCTGGTGAGGTGGAAGAGGCACCCCGACCACGTAAGGAGAAGGCCGTGAGTGACTCTCCGGAAACCGCACCGACCGAGAC
>JAABUR0100002514.1_pt1 | contig 27789 bp, 14 predicted proteins | sample 5560091 | NCBI WGS metagenome assembly JAABUR01 (sample SAMN10711879, study PRJNA513375) | rock metagenome | isolation source: Antarctica rocks | place: Antarctica: Victoria Land, University Valley sud
CCTAGTGTGCTGTCCCGGAAATTCGTGAACAAAGGCGGCCGAGTTTCTGAAGGATGGAGTCGGCTGTGGCGGTCCATGCGAACGGGCGGCAGTTGCGGTTGTAGTGTTGGACGAAGTGGTCGATTCGGGCGACGAGGTCTTTGACGCTGCGGAAGCTGCCACGGCGGATTGCCTGCTGGGTGATGAGACCGAACCATCGCTCGATCTGATTGAGCCATGACGAATAGGTTGGCGTGTAGTGGATGTGGAAGCGGGTTCGCTCTGCGAGCCAGAGTCTTACCTTGGCATGCTTGTGGGTGGCGTAGTTGTCGACGATCAGATGGACGTCGAGATGCTCGGGCACGGCCTGCTCGATGCGCTTGAGGAAGGCAAGAAACTCCTGGTGACGATGGCGTGGCTTGCACTCGGTGAACACTGTTCCGGATGCGATGTCGAGCGCGGCGAACAGCGTCGTGGTGCCATGGCGGACGTAGTCGTGGGTCAATCCCCGTCGGCCTTTCGGTATTGTCGAGAAGAAGTTCGGTCAGTTGATCGCGTGGGGCCAGAGCGAGACCTGCACGGGCATCGCCACGGTCCGTCCTTCGCGAATCGAGACCATAGGCGCCAAACGCACCGAAGCCCTAAGCGCCGTGACCAAGCATCCAGCGTTGAAGTCTAACCCGCTCGCTGCCGCACGAGGCGTATAGATGGCTTTGCATGCAGCTTCAGAGATCGGAACTCGCTTGCTTATCGCCTTGCTCCCGGCGACCTAGACACGGCAATACTTCACGCGTTCATCCCCGGCGATGGCTCTGCGCTCGAACCGGCTTTCGCCTCAGCTACTCCCCTACTCCAGCGGACGTCGAGGTTGCTACGTTCGCTGCTGCACCGCCTAAGCCTCACTGTCGACACCACACGCAGGAGCTCCTGCGAGCGATTTCGGACGCGCTAGGTGCCAACGCAGCCGCTTTGATCGACTGCGCGCATCGCGAGACGGCTCTGACGTTCTCACGGCTCACCGGAAAGATGTCCTTATCTTGGGCCAACTACGTCTGTTCGTGTCAGTCGTCGAAGAGGATTATGGTCGACGCCGCACATCGATACGGACCCGGCCGGACGCCGTCCAAGGGTGACATTCACTCGATACTGTGGCCTCTCGCAGGTCATTGTTTTCGGTACCAGCCACTTCTCACTCACCTCCTCGCTCGCTAAAAGAAAGAAAGCGTTGACACTTGCCGTGAGCAATTCCGTGATCGTCAAAGCCCATCCGGCAGATACAGCCACCAGCACGCTCGCCGGTTCACTCATCGCCAGATCCGTTCGTTGGTGTAATCTTCTATCGGGATCTTCTCGCAGCTTTTGACTCAGATCACACGATCGAAGCCGCTCTAGTCCTGTGCTCTGCGTTCGCGCCGTTGGCTTACTGGCTCCTCGCTCAGTGACCGGGCACTAATCGATTTTGCAGCCCAGCGCGAGACCCCCAGTCCCGTCTTCGCCGAGATAAGCAGCGCCGATCAGGTCTTCCTACTTTCTAGGGCCATCGCAGATCGGTCGGATGCGGTTGCCTCCGGATTGTGCGGCTCCTTTAGGCTGGGCTCAGAAGCTTTCTGTACCAAGTCCGGTCGTGTATTTTTATCGGCATCGCTCTCTGAGAGTCTTTACCGATCATCTTCGTGGTCCCACTCATTCGTGCCCCGTTCCAGCTTCTGACTGATGGAATCTTAATGGCGTACAAACACGGCGCGCAGAACGCGCCCATCTGGCTTCCGCGATGGGAGCTGCATCCACAGCAGGGTTCGGTGTCTAGACCATGTTGAGCGAGATATACCTTGCGGTCTACAAGGCCAACTCGCGCTGGCAGAGGAGTTCTTTGGCACTTTCGACCCTGCTGGTCTTCTATGAGCCGCGCGCTTAACTCGTTGACGCTACCAAAGCGCTCGAAGGTCATCTTACAGCCACCGTCTTCGCCACTGAAGAAGATCTTGCGAACCACGCCTGAACTGCTGCACATTCTGGAGACGAAAGATAGAAGGCAGAACGGCGCGTCGCTCCGAACTTAGAAGGTTTCCTCCATGATGTTTTTCAGCATCAGCCTTTCAAAGCTCAGGTTCGCCGCAAACTGCTTCAGCTTGGTGTTCTCCTACCTCGGGACCTTCAGCCGCCGAGCCCGGTCCACTTCAGGTAGAGCTACACTCCGTTCATCCCCATTAAACACCAAGACCAAACATGGAATAAATTGGAGAGAGATCATTGCATTACCGCTAGTCAAGCCAACAAGACTTTACAGGAACTTAGCAGCGCCAGCCTATAGAAAGCGATGCGGACCCGATCCATAGGCAAAAGTTTTTAATCGTCAAGGCTAGTAACCGCCCTATTCTGGTAAGCTCACTCCATCCAGCGTATTAAAGTTGCAGCCCATGAGTAGCCGACGCCAAAACCTACAACCATAATTAGACAGCCATTAGATAGCTTACCTTCGAGACCAGCATATTTTAAGGCAATCGGGATAGTAGAAGATACGGTGTTCGCACAATCCAGGAGAGAAATCTGCATCTTGTCCTTGGGTATCTTCAACTGCAATCTTAGCTCCTCCAATATAAAGGCGTTTGCTTGGTGAAAAACGAACAAATCTATTTCTTCAATTGTCATCTGTGCCCTCTTAAGCAGAGAGCCGACTAGATCAGGCACCGTCTGGATGGCAAATTGAAAGATCGCATTGCCATCCATGTACAAACAACCTGGTGTAGTAGGAATATGCTGTGGGACTAGCAATCCTCTCCGAGTGCCACTATCGGGAACGATCAAGTTCATTGCCCCCCCTCCATCAGTCCCGTAAATGAAGGGACCAAGTGCAGAATCGCTTCGATCTTGGGCCACTATCCAAGTGGCGGCCGCACCATCCCCAAATAGCGCTCGCGTGCTCTTGTCGGCTCGATGAAGGTATTTTGAATACGTATCGGAGGTAATAAGAAGTATGGACCTGGCCTGCCCAGATGTGATTAAACCTTCTGCGAGACCGAGCCCGTACACAAAGCCTGAGCAGCCAAGTCCTAAATCTAATGCACCGGCTGTCTTCGGAATGTGAAGCCTGTGTTGCACAAGGCATGCGGTCGTAGGTAGGATGAAGTCTGGACTTTGAGTGCAAAGCAGAATAAAGTCAATGTCGGAAGGTAGGCACGCCCCCGAAGAGAAAAGACGTAGTGCAGCGTTCACAGCAAGATCTGAAGCGCATTCATTTTCGCTCGCGATGTGTCTGTTTCCGATGCCAGTTTTGCTTTCTATCGCTTCGCATCTCCACATTGGAAAGATGATCGACAGTGACTTGGTCGTAAGTGTATTTTCCGGAAGGTAGAATTCGATGTTTCTGATCACGCCATGTGCAGTCATTCCGAATCTCCCAGGCGCGGTTGGTGCCGCGATGTGCGAAGCAGGGCCGTCGACAGGATATCAAGATGTGCCTATTAGGCCCAGCGCAGCTATGTATGAAATGGTCATTTGTCGGCACGGGCGCCTGCTGTAGAACCAGTGCTCAGAAACGCACCTAAATGAGGAATTGCGATCGTCCCAGAGCCTTGGTCTGAGTCTGCTTAGCATTGTTCAAGAGTGTAGTAGAACTAACTCAGCAGCAATTTCTACACCACCTGACAAAACCTTTTATTACGCCAACGCCAACCGGTGGCGTAGTCGGTATTGCTGTTGTATTCTTGTACTATCAGGTCGAGTCTCGAGCTGCTCACTCCGAGGGATAATAAGTCGCTCCTTGACACTACTCCATTGGCCCACTTAGGTTCTAGACGGCCTGCTCGTCTAGCACGTGCAGCCAAGCGGGCTCCAATTCCAGATAAGACCTGCTGTGTAGCGTGCCTTGTGGAGACCTGAGCCTCATGTAAGCGATATTGGGAAAGTACTACAGGTATATTGTCAATTAGAAATTGATCGTTCAAGCGCAAGAAGAGATCGTAGTCTTCTGCGTGGAGATATTCAGCGCGATAACCACCTAAGTTCAAAAACAAATCTCGTCTAAACATGACTGTAGTATGAGCTATATGGCAATCGAGCAACTGCAGATCAGCCAAGCCCTCGGAGTAACCTGGCCACTTCATTACGAACTTAATGTTGTTGCTGCTATCTATGCACTCTGTGTGGCCTCCAGATAAGGCCAGATTCGGATTATTTTCCATAAAAGCCACTTGGACAGCGAGTCGAGAAGGTTTGGCCACATCATCAGCGTCAAGCCTAGCTATGTATTGACCACCAGCTGTGCAACAACCCTCATTGAGAGCTTTCACGAGACCAAGATGTTGCTGTCGGACGCACTTGATACGTTGGTCTCTGGCGCAAAAAGCGCTCACAAGTTCCCAGCTCGTGTCAGTAGATCCATCATCGACCACTATGCACTCGAAGTCACTAAATGTCTGATTCAAGATGCTATCCAGGGCTGCACGCAGAAATCGCTCGCCGTTGAACACCGCTAGAACCCATGAAACTTGAGGCGCAGGTGACGGGATGCTTTTCTGTTCCGGCATAACCTTCTCCTCGGATATATCATACAGGTGCTTAAATAACGCTCTGAAGTTAGGTGTTCTGCTCAGCGACTGCATTCAAGCCTAGTGGCGAGCGTCGTAACACTTACGGTCGGTACCAGATCGTAATCGAAGTCCAGCGCGGACTTCTGGTCCGCTGCGGCCAGCACTCGCGTAGCGTTCCACTGAGAACACAATGCTTGCGCTTTTCCGCTTCAGGTACACCCCCCTTGCAATAAACCCGGTGGGGACACCTGTGGTTCATTCATTCTGCCGCTCGTTCCAACTGAACCTGCAGTTTTCGCTAGCCATAGCGGGGCCTCTTTCTGGATAGCCGGGTGAATCGCTCCCGCAACTCCTCATTTGATAATGTATAAAGACTGCTCAGCGTGGTCGATGTCAGCCGCAAACCCGCAGCTCGCTGGGCTGAAACTTCTCTTGCACTGATCCAAACCAAAAACTAATCCAGGTTGAAGTTAAGGATTTGTTTGTGGGGGTTTTCTGGAGGTAAAAGACAACTGGTCTGGGCAAGCGGGGAAGTAGCGAAGAGGGTTCTGCGAGTGTTGTGTGAGGCGGAGTCAGGGAATACGGTGGTGGAGATCTGCCGAAAGCATGGGATGCAGCTGACCTTTATCGTTCAACTGTGGAAGAAGGAGAAGGTAAGCTGAAACGACTTGTGGCGAACCTGAGCTTGGATCAACGTAGCGCAAGGATCGGCGATGTGCCCGAACAGAAGTGGTTGTTGCCTTCGTTGTCCCCGCGGTTGCCAGACAGTCGCTAGATATGAGTGCTGACGGTGGTAGATCAATTCACCCGGAAGTGTGTAACGTTGCTGGCCGACAACACGCTGAGGGACGAGAAGGTTACTCCGGCCCTGCCCGGGAGCGGCATGCCGGATTCGGTCCCCTTGGAGAACGGAATCCAGTTCACGAGCATGGCGCAGGGCCTTAGGACTATCGGAATTGGGTGCATCTGGACTTCATCCGGCTGGGTCGGCCCGTGAAGAACGGCTACATCAATCTGTACTACAGCAAGCTGTGTGACGAGTGCATGAACAAGCAGGTGTTCTTCAATTTGGCCGAAGCATGGCGAAGCTATATCACGGTGGTGCGACTAGAACCACCGTGGCCCACGCTCGGTACTGGCCCACTGCACCCCAGCGAGGTTCCCCGCTATGTATGCCGCACCTCGCGCCTACCTCTCAGATCCCTTGTTTTAGCTACAGTGTGTGCAAGTCTGTCCGTAGGTCCGACACAAACCGAATCACTCTAGCCGGAACTTCAAGTCGCCTCTGGCTTAGGTAAGCGGGTAGTACCAACGAACAGAAGACTCACTCTAAGCTTGGTACAAGAAAAGTTACCAAGCACTACAAATTGGATGGGCTCATTCACGAGAGACTGGTATAAAAGAGTGGTCTGGGCTACCCATCAATCACACATATTTATATCGAAGCCGACCATCACGGATTAACAAGACCATGTGCACACGGATCTTTCAGAGGCAATGTAAGTCACTTTGCAACAAGCTTCTGGCGAGCATAAAAAATTCACTATCTACTGTGACAAGATCGCTTTCTTCCAAGAAGCCAATGAAGTCCCACGTCATCGACTCCCAAAGATGTACACAGTACGATTCCGCGCAATAGTTTGTACCTTCGCCCATAAGGAACTGCTTGAGGTCGTTTCCCTCGTTGTACATAGGCCAATAGAAACTACGTGGATCTAGCACATATACACTTGGGTCTTGTGCTGCAAGTCTTGCAGGTAGGCGCACTGAATGCTCGTTCCATTCACTCTCATCAAAAGTGGAATATGAGTTGAGCCATACTCCTATGAAAGAAGCATTTGGTTCAGCAAGTATCACCGCGTTGCAGAGCCCGACGCCCTTCTCCTCGCCAAGCACCACCTCATGTATAAGTAGTTCGGTGAACGGTTTGATGCAAATCACGTCTAGGTCGAGATAAATGCCTCCGTACTCGAAGAGAATCTCTAAACGCAAAACATCTGCCATGTGAGCAGGATGTTCTATCTGTTTACCAAAAACACCTTTGAAAGGTGGAAGCGGGTGGATCTGAATAAGATGCTTAGTTTTCTCCCACCAAATTCCTGACGGTTCGTATACAAAATAAAAGTTGATAGCGCATGGCGAGTTTACGATGTGGCATGCGAGGACAGCCAGATAGTGCACCATTACGAATGGCTTATTTTCCGATGGTGGTAACATACCCCAAATAAAATGATATGTATTGGGGATCAGATTGGACGTAGCCGTTTGATTATGGGGCAGAGTCATCTGAGACATTGAAGCCTCCCGGGTGAATCAAACTTCACTTGAGACGTCTTTCGCATTACATGTAACTCCGCCACAACACTCTCTCAACTGCCTGCAGTGCGCAACCTGCATTGCTGCGACCGAAAGCGAGACGGATTATCATGAAGAGTCGTGCGAGCTGGTGTTGACTCTCTAGGAGCTTGTTGAAATAGCTTTCCGCTGCGGCAAGCTATTTCAACAAGCTCCTAAATGTGATCCAGAGACAGGCGAGATAGAAGAAGGCACTATAGGGGAGATGAGATGCTCATGGCGAACCAGCAGTCTGCGGAACTGACGGAGCCAGGCGTTGGTGCGTTCGACGATCCAGCGACGCTTGTATCGACGCAGCTTGCGACCATCTTAGTGCTTCTACACCTTGTTGTTGTTCCGCTAGGGCACGAGCAACTTGATGCCGCGCTTCGCGAGCCGATAGCGCAGCGGGTCGGAAAGGATACTTGTCGGAAAGAAAACGCCATTCCGAACCGGTCCGGAGCAGCCATAAAATACCTTCCAGACAGTCCCGGTTGGAAGCCCACGGACGGCCTCGCCTGTCCTTCCGCCGCTTCGGCTCAGGCAGCAGCGGCTCGATCAACCTCCACTGCGCCTCGGTCAACAACTCGAACCGCTTCTTGCTCATGCAAGAACATCAATAAATAAGCCGCCCACGCAAAAGTACATAGCTTGAGGCTGAACTGATTTATGAAACAAGCTCTAGTAATTGCAATTCTGTCCGATCAGTTATTCAATACGGAAATCGTAAGATTCTCTATTGTCGAGTCGTCCATCAAAAAGTCTTCGATGGTCAGTTCGACGCCGAAGCGTGCGCGCAATCTTGAAATGCAAAGCATTGCGGATAAGGAATCACCACCGCAATCCAGAAAGCTCTGCTTAGTATCCGTTATAGGGCTATGGAGTGCTTCTTGCCAGATCAAGCGAACCACATCTTCGGTGTAGGAAAGGTTGCTCTCTGCGTTGCTTATTGAATCCAAAGTCTCCTCCAATGTCCACCCTACCCTACAGAGTGGTGTGTTGAAAATGCGTATTGTGTTTGAATAGCAAGAAACTGTTGAAGTTAGCTGTATGTGCAGCTAACCATTACCATCCTGGCTAAGTTTATCCGTAAATCGTTGGCGCGTCATGAAGTACAAGGGTGTCGTCAACACCAAAGCACGACAGAACTTCGGCTTTCAAATAATAGAGTTTTTGAGGTCAGGTCGTAGATATGTGCTCTGCTTCTGCTGTCAGGGATGATACATCGTTTGAGTATTTGAGGTGTGCAGCGCAAGAACGCGAGCTTTATATTTGTCGTGATCGGCCGCACTTCCAAGTTGATCCTTTCTTAGATTGGTAGAACAAGCCGAACCGCGAGCCGCATCTTCCTCCCTCGGAATCGCTCTTAGAAGCCGTCCCATATCGCATCCACACGGTAATGACCGAGAAGGCATCCAGTTCGCAGAGCTTGTCAGTAAACGCCCAAGGCTGCACCGGCGCTTCCGCCATCCCTTCGAATCGAGCACCAGCTTAGCAAAGTGAATTATTCGCGGACAACGGCAGGTTGAACGGATGAAGTGAATCGTCAAAGAAGCCACCGCCAAGCGGTACCACTGCGACAGCCGCGAACAAGCATAAGGCATTTGTTCTAGTTCGTCGCTGCATACGACCACGCACACCACCTGAAGACCCTCAAATGACCGACTCATTCAGATACGTAACGCAAATGCTGGCGAAACGATCCAACCGATTTATTCTCGATCTAATCCACCAAATGCAGGTCCATACACCGAGTTGACATTGATAGGGTAGATGCCAGAGAAGCATCCGCTGCAGAATCCTATTGTGGGCGCGGCCGTCTCGAGCAGTCCCTTCATCGATAGGAACTCAAGCGAGTCGGCACCGAGAAGTTGCCGCATTTCGGTAGCATTGCGTCCGTGTGCAAAAAGCTCGCGCTCGTCAGGTGTGTCGATTCCGAAGTGACATGATGCAATGGTTGGCGGACTGGTAACGCGGACATGCACTTCGCGCGCACCAGCATTCCGCAACATCCGGACTAGGTGTAGGCAGGTATTCCCCCGCACAATGGAATCGTCTACTAGGATCACCCGCCGTCCTTCGATGAGGCTTGTGATAGGACTTATTTTAGCTAAAATTACCCTTGTTCTGGCCTCAGACGTTGGCTCGATGAAGCTGCGACCAACGGCGTCGGTTCGAAACAAGGCCATCGAGAGCTCAATGCCGCTGGCCCGCGCGTATCCCAGCCCGCCGAACACCGCTGAGTCGGGAACAGGAACCACGACATCGGCCGTCACCGGCGCTTCATGCGCCAAGCGCTCACCCAGGCGTTGCCGGAACTCGGCCACGCTGTGGCCGAAGATAACGCTATCTGGGCGGCCGAAATATATCAGCTCGAAAATGCATTGCGCCGGGTCCCCGCGTGGCGAGACGCAAGATACGGAGTTAAGCCCCCCAGCCGACGCCACCACAATCTCGCCGGGGTGCACGTCGCGGAGGTCGGTCACGCCGATCGCTTCGAGCGCGCAGGTCTCTGAACTCACAATCGTGGAATTACCTTTTCGGCCAACACTGAGGGGCCTCATGCCGAGTGGATCTCGCACTGCGCAGAGTGTGTCGGACGACAGCACCAGCACTGAGTAGGCCGGGGCCATAGAATGAAAGGTTTTGCGTACTGCGCCTGCGAGATCACTAGTGAACAGCATCCCGACCCGGCGTGCAAGCAATTGGCTGTCGTTTGCTCGGTCGAATTCGTCACCCGGTGGCAGCATCTCTCTCAGACGCTTAAGGTTGACGATGTGTCCATTGTGACAAAGGGCAATGCGACCGCGCGGCCCGTCGGATATGAATGGCTGCGCATAGTCGATCGAGCTGCCACCGCTGGTGCCGTATCTTACGTGACCAATCGCAGAGTTGGTCAACGTGGCCGGCACGTGAGGGATGAGATCTTTTACGGTTCCCATAGCGGTGACACGCTGGAGTTCGTCCTCGCGAGCAAAGGCAACGCCGGCGCTCTCCTGACCACGGTGCTGCAAAGCAGAGAGACCACGAAGCGTGAGCCTTAACGCGTCCGCATGACCGTACACGCCGAACACTCCGCATTCATCTTGAAATTTATCTGACATCACGGCTCCATTTACACAGCTGTCGCCGTAGTTGGTCCACAAGAATCCCTGATCAAAATCGCTTTTTCTCCGAAGAGCCGCTCCGCATGAATCCCGCGGCTGGTGCAATCTGCGATCAGCCGAGTTGAATCGACAATCGGCTTTGATTGGTCCGTATACTTGACGCTCATGATGTAGTTCAGCCACGGCTCCTGCCCCATAGCATAGACGTAGACCTCCTTTGCGTGGAATTGGTTCACAATCTGGAGAGCCTGTTCGAAATTGGAGCCGGCGAGCCGCCGGGATTGGTCCATTGCGCGGTCGAGACGCTGCGGCATCAGCGCCCCATATAGCCAACTGCAAGGTGCTCCGTCGCATTCCATGCCGATGAACACCACGTCGATGTCACCGACCAAGCGGTGAATGTGCTCGTAGAGAAATGGTTCCATGTTGCATGAGTCGGCGGCGAACAATAGCGTCCGGTGACCGAGACGCACCAGGTACGCCAGTTTAGTGCCAACCGCCAAATCGCCGTGTTCGCCGAAGAAGGGAATCCCCATCACATCGCCATCGTCGGATAGCTTCAGGCTTTGGCATTCGTTTAGCTCAATCACATGGTCAAAGCCGATGGTCTCAAACAACAGCTTCAGCGAGGGATCCTGGAGCATGCCATATGAATTGCGAGGCACGACGACGTTCTTGATCTTGTGCCTCAGCTGAAGGAGTGTCTCCATCAGTATGTGATCCTGATGATTGTGCGTGATAAAGACGTAGTCGATTACATTCGGCAAATCCGCATACGTATAGCGCGAGATGTCAGACTCATAGGTGTAGCTTAGGACGGGATCAAACAGCAGATTCAGTCCGTCTGTTTCAATGAGAATGCATGCGTGACCAAAATATCGCCATCGGATTCCCCTTCCCTGAAACGGCTCGTAGGGCGGCGGTGGTGTCTCGGTAAAGAATGAGCGGAAAGTTGCCTCGCTACGCGCATCTACATCGAATAGGTCACGCACTGACAACCACGGCTGCGGCACGGTTTTCAGCTCAAATAGGCGATCGAGACGCGGATCTGAGAATGGCATGTGAAAATGGACGGATGTTTCATCTTCAAGCCGGGGTGTGCTTAGTACGAATGGGCGGTGATCGGCTGTTATCGTCCGCAGCATCAAGCTCTGTGCGCGCTCATTATAGTAGCGGCTTTGATACAGGAGTGGCTCGATGACTCGATACATAGGGTGGTTGTTCAAGTCATAGGTAAGTTCGACGTATCCACGTAGCATCGCAGGCACGTGGTCATAGAGATTCTGCAGCGAGAATCCTTTTGCAGATCCGAGCAGTAGCGTGTTGAGATCGCCCAGTGCGGCGGAGAGCGCGATGAGATCGGCGCGCTCCCTTTTCGTCCGGTCGCGCAAAGATTTTAGCTCATCGACGCGTTTGCCGCCGTGATCGATGAACGGTCCACCAAGCATTTGTGGATTCTTAGCGGCACTCGCATGCACAGCGGGTGCATTGAGATACGAATCGATGAGTTTGAGGTGTCGCTCCGCAATATTGCGCGCGGCGGTCGCGGGCGGGATCAGGTGAGGCCACGCGTACCACTGATCGCAGAGCGGCTCGACTTGCACGTTTTGATTGAGATACACGTAATCGTTGGTCATAAGATCCTTCTCTATGTAGTGAAAGATTCGTGAATAGACGGTGCGCGGTCAGACCGACGGCTGCAACGCGGGCGCCTTTTTCGCTGTGATTGTATTGAGTTCTTTGGCGAGTTCTGAGACAACTATTGCTCGATGTTCATTGAGAAAAAAGTGGCCGCCCGGAAACAACACCCGTCGGAAGGCGGCCGAAGTGAGGTCAGCCCATCTGTCCAACTTTGCGGGCAGCACGTGCGCATCATGCTCGCCGCCATAGGCTGAGATCGGTGTTGCCAGCGGCACTTCCGGACGGTATACGTGCATCTCGGATAGGCCGAAGTCGGCGCGGAGGAGCGGTAGGAACACGTTCAGTAGTTCCGGATCGATCAGCACTTCTCTCGGCGTTCCCCATCGCCCCAGCTCACGCACAAATTGGGCCCGCGGCAGGTTGTACGTCGGACTCTTTTCGTGTGGCAGGTGAGGCGCACTTCGGCCTGACACGAACAGATGGACCGGACAGGGCTGCAGATGGCGACGTAGATGACGGGCCAGTTCGAAAGCCAGTGCTGCCCCAAGACTGTGCCCGAAGAAAGCAAACGGTCGATCCAGCACGGGCATGAGACCCTCGGCCAGCTTTGGGATCGCATCCTCCCAGCAAGTGATAGGACACTCACCGAGTCGTCCCTCACGTCCAGGCATCTGCACTGCACAGAGCTCTACATCGGCAGGTAGAAGGTGAGGCCACGATGCAAATATAGAAGCGCCTCCTCCGGCGTAAGGGAAGGCAAACAGCCGGAGCTTCATATTGGGCTTGGGAACGGGCTGAATTACCCAGCGCTTCAGTAGAGAGGTAGGGATGGGCATTCAACTACTCCTCAGCTAGATCTAGATATAGTTTCGAATCACAGTAAAATCGGAACGCGACGCCTTCTGTTTGATTGGTACCCGCACGGTGCGAGGCTAACGGCTTGGCGATCTTCGGATGCCCCTTGGGCCGGAACGGACCCGGGTATTTACGCATAATGCGCATACGAATACGGCGAAGCTGCACTCCAACTTCCGCCTGCTGCCGGCTGTAGTTTTCGGACAGTTAACACCGCCGGCTCTACCGAATTTCTCTGCTGTTCCAGTCCACATTTTGGCCTCCAAACTTGCGTGCTGTTCGCCATGACTACTCCTCCTGCTCATACATATTGCTCCGCCTGAAGGTGATAGAGTTGCGCGTACAAGCCGCCTTGCCGTCGCAAAAGCTCATCGTGACTCCCCGCCTCGACGACAACGCCCCCATCCATCACGACGATCAAATCTGCCGACCGAACGTTCGAGAATCGATGCGATACAAGCATCGTGACTGTACCACGCGTAGAACCAACGCGTGCCCGGTCCGCGTACCGTTCGAACAAGGTGTGTTCCGCCAGCGCGTCTAGGCTGGCGGTAGGTTCGTCAAAGAAGATAAGAAGCGGATCTTCCCTCATGAGCGCTCGGCCAAGCGCCAGCTTCTGCCATTGGCCTGTCGAGAGATCCATCCCGCCTTCCCATTGGACGCCGAGCTGCGTCTCGGGGCCGGCGGGAAGCGCGACCAGCAAGTCGGCTGCCCCAGCGCGCGCCATGGCCGCATGCACCGCACCGCGGTCGCCCAGTTTCGAAAGGTCACCGAAACCTATTGCGTGCTGCGCGATGAACTCGAAGCGTACGAAGTCCTGAAACGCCGCCGATAGTCGGTCGCGCCAAGTACCAATATCGATTTCGCGCAGATCTACACCGTCTATCAATACCCGTCCTTCGGTTGGCTCGTACATTCGGCACAACAGTTTGACTAGCGTTGTTTTTCCAGCGCCGTTCTCTCCGATCAACGCTATCGTGGCACCTGCGGGAATGCGGAAGGAAATGTCCCTTAGCACCCATTGAACCGTTCCCGGATAGCGAAACGAAACCCGATCGAACACGATGCCTTCGGTCAGGTGAACGGGAGCGGGCCGACTTCCCGAAATGGAGGCGATCGCACGTTTCGCGTAGTCCTTGAGCCACAGGATCCGTCCGGCCACGCGCAACGTCTCACCGACATTGGATGCGCTCTGGATCGGATCCACCACGGCCGCCCTCACCTCCTGCATGAGGTACACCGCAAGCACGACATCTCCTGTAGAGGCTAAACCATGGCTCGCCCGCCAGAGCATTAACCCCATGACACCGGCGAAGCCGATCAAGAAAAACAGCTCGCCCGCAAGGCCGAGTAGTGCGCTGCGCTGATGTGCAACGCTGACAATATCACTCGCCTTGCGCCAAGTGCGCTCTAAGCGTCCGATGATCTCGTTCCTAAGGCGGAGCACCCGCAGCTCCAAGCCGGCGTTGCGATCGACGGTGAGTTCCTGGAGGTAACGGGCCTGACGGCTCGGTTCGGCCGAAAGGCTCTCGGCAACCTTGGACCACCGCTGTTGAGTCGCGGTGATGGCGAGGGCAGGGAACGCAAAAGGCACGATTATCAGCAGCACGGGAGACACGAACGCGAGTGTCGCGATCGTACCAACGCCAAACACGATCACTCTGAGGGCTGAGAGCATCGTGTTCAGGGAACCGCCCAGAAGCCCGTGTCCTTGCCGTAGCAACTCCAACTGATCTTGGAAATCGGCGCACTCGTACGGCTCCAGTCCCGGGACTATTGACACCAGGCGAGCGATTTCCCGGTTCAGTTCGAAACCCACCGCCTCGATCAGTCGGATGCGAAACTGGTTGCCAAACCACAATCCCGTGAACCCCATCATCGCCGTTACCGTAATGGCCGCCGCGCTCACCGCCAGTGATGTCTGGTTATGATGGAGCACGCCGTCAGTCATTAGCTTTAATGACCACGCAAACATCGGAGCACGTAAAAAAGCAATCGGTTCAGCAAGCAACCCTACAGTCCGCCACGGGTCAACTCGCCAAGCCGTTCGCACCAATAAAGCTATTGTGTTTAGGCGCTCAGAGATGGGATGCCTCCTCGACCACTTGATTGTTGGGCGACTCTGTGAAGCGCGAGGCCTGCAACCTGAACATCGTTGCGTAAGTACCACCGCAGTGCATTAGATCCTCATGGGTACCATCCTCGATCACTCGACCGCCGTCCAGCACAATGATGCGGCTCGCACGCCGTACGCTGGAGAGCCGATGCGATACCAAGATCGTGGTGATATCACGCGTGAGTACCAAGAAGCGCTTGAACAGCTCGGTTTCCGCCCGGACGTCGAGGCTGGCTGTTGGTTCGTCAAGGATGAGCAGGCCCGCGCCGCCACGGACGGCGGCAAGAGCTCGCGCCAAGGCCACTCGCTGCCATTCACCTCCTGACAGATCTGCCCCATCAGTGAACTCGCGCGACAGCACGGTGTCCCACCCTTTGGGCAGTCCGGCCAGTAAATCGTCGCCACCGGCGTCCCGCAAAGCGCTATCGAGCGCGGCCTGGTTCCCAAGCAGGGACAAATGCCCAAATGCCACGTTCTCGCGCAGCGGGAGCTTATAGCGTACGAAATCCTGAAAGATGATGCCAATGCGATCTAGTGCTTTCAGTGGCGGCACGCCGTCCACCGTGATCTGTCCGTCATCGGGTTCATACAACCCGCACAGCAGCTTGATCAGGGTGCTCTTTCCGGCACCATTGATTCCGACGATGGCTAGCGATTGGCCAGCTGGAATGTCAAGTGTTAAGCCGTCCAAGGTCGGAAACTGGTGCCCAGGGTAGGTGAAGCGCACGTTGTCAAAATGGACCGCGATCTTAGGCGAGATCGGTGCGTCGGGCGGACGGTCGACGCCGGTCTGCTTCGGCGCTGAAACCGACTCCGTCTGTGCACGCAACGCGTTGACCCGTTCCGCTATCATTTGAGATTGTGCGAGCCACCATTGCGGTTCGCCAACGAGTCCGAGCGCACAACTCGAAATCACGGCCTGCGCGTAAACGACCAAGTGTGCCGCGTCCAACTCACCTGCGCGAGCCGCTATCGCCAGTGCTCCGAGCACTGAAGCATGAGCGGTGACTAGAGCAAGCGCAGCAACTGGCGCGAGCCATCCGCCATTGCGACTTCGCCACATCAGCTGGAGCGCAATCAGCCATCCTTCAGCGTAACGTCGTACCATCCAGTCGTCCAAGCGGAAGATGCGTATTTCTTTGGCAGCTGAAGGCTCCAGTACGAGGGAGCGTAGATACTCGGCACGGCGCTGGCGCACCGCGCCTTCGCTCACGTCGACTTCTACCCCCCGTTCCATCGCCTTTAGGAAGACACGATTGGTGAGATACCACGCGATAGCCAATGGAAACGGGGCCCACCATCGGAATCCGAAGAGCAATATGAGGGCACCAGCCCCTACCAGTCTGAACCCTGGGACTGCCGCCATCATCATTGGTGTCCGCCTGATTACGCCGCGCCGTTCTGCCTCGTGAATTGTGTGTATCTCAGCGACAAATGCCGGAGCTTCGGCGGAGGCGAGGTTGCGGGCGACCAGCGAGGCGTGGGCACACGTTCGGTGGACTTCAAGCCATAATCGGCTACCGAGTATGTAACTCAGCGGTTGCATGGCGTTGCTGGCGATCGCCGATATGACGAGTCCACCTACGAAGCAGCCTAGTGCTAGGAGTGCTGGTCGTCCCGCATTGTAAGCAAGGCCATGCGTCGAACCGGCAGAGATCGCATGCACCAAAGCTCCGCCCGCGAGATTGAGGAATGTGGGCACCAATCCATGCACTAAAACCACCACACCGAACAGTGCGAGCTGCAAAGGTGAGGCGCGCCAGAGAAGACTGAGGAGTGCGAACCATCGGGAACACTGGATGAGGCGTGTGGTTTTCAGCGTGGGCTCCGTAGGATTTAGTCGTAGAGGTTGGATTATCAGCGCTCGCGCGTTTGGGCTGCGGCGAGCGACTCGCGCACGCGTTGCGCCAACATTCGAACATTTGGTTCTGAGCCCATGGTCACGTGACCGCCTGGGATGCGGTGCACCTCGACGCGATCTTCAACTAAGCGGCACCAGCACAGCGTTCGCTGCTCTTCTTCGCTAAACGGGGTGAAAATGCGCGACGACTCTATCGGAATTTCGTTAGGCCGGAAGAGTGTGAGCGTGCTCCGCAGACGACCGGGCGTATAGCAATGCCCGCTCCGATGTCGTGCCCGAATTATTTCGATGCCCTCGCTTAGCCAGGTCGCGCTAAGGTCCCCGGGCACGGCCCCTTGAGCACAGAGCTCTTCGGCTGCTACTCGGCACTGCTGATCTAAACTGATACCTTCCAGCTGTTCGCGACAAATAGAGAACGGTCGGCTCATTTGCGCGGCAACATCACCGGCCAAGCCGAACACGAGGTCCAAATCGCTGAGTTGCGACTGTCCGTGCCAGAGCATCGGCTCCATCGTGTCCATCAAACCAAGGAAGGCCACTGTCTGGCCTTCCTGTTCGAGTTGAAGGGCCATCTCGTACGCAACACAGCCACCAAATGACCAACCAAGGAGGTTATACGGGCCGTGAGGCTGAACCAAGCGGAGGGCTTCCAGGTGGTCCGAAGCGATCTGAGCAATCGGGCGATCAAGCTCGCCGCGATCCTCGATGCCGAATACAGGTTGCTCGGCACCTAAGTTACGAACGAGATGTACATAGCCATGCACAGAGCGCCCAGCCGGGTGGACGCAGAAGAGCGGCAGCAGTGTTCCATGCGGCTGGAGCGGCACAATCGAGCCATGTTTCTCCTCGCCGCTCCCTCTCCTCTCTAGGATCGCTGTAGCCATCCCCCTTAAGCTTGCATTATCGAACAAGGTCGAGAGCGGCAGATCGCAATGCAGCTTGCGTTTGATCTGTGCGAACAGCCGCAAAGCGAGCAGTGAATTGCCACCCACATCGAAAAAATTCTGCGTCGCGCCGATCCGTTCGGTCCCAAGCAGTTCCTCCCAGATGTGAATGAGCTGCACCTCTATGAAATTCTTTGGCGCGTCATCGATCAACTGATCGCGATTGGTGTTAGGATCCTGCGGAGGTGGCAGTGCATGGTGGTCGAGCTTGCCGGTCGCAGTTTGCGGAAGCGTCTCTAGAGTTACGAAGGCTGAGGGCAGCATGTATTCGGGCAGATGCCGTCGCAGGTGCTCCCGGAGATCGGTTGGGAGTGCGGCGCCGACGACGTATGCCACCATTTGTGTATCATTGGCTGGCGTCTTCCGCGCAATCACCAGACAGTCCTTCACGCCCGCGTGCCGTCGCAGCACGGCCTCCACCTCGCCCAGCTCGACCCGGAAGCCCCGCAGCTTGATCTGATGGTCGATCCGTCCCAGAATCAGCAGTGTCCCACTCTCCAACCATCGTGCGCGGTCGCCCGTGCGATACATGCGCGCGCCGAGGGCACCGAACGGATCCGGCAGAAACTTCTCCGCCGTCAGCCCCGGCCGCCCCAGGTAACCGCGCGCCATACCCACGCCGCCGATATACAGCTCGCCCGGCAACCCAATCGGGACCGGCTCCCGATGCCCGTCGAGCACATAGAACCGGAGGTTCTGGATCGGACCGCCTACCGGCACCGGTCCAGCGCGAAGCGCGCCCGGCGACAGCACGTGGGCCGAACAGCCCACCACTGTTTCTGTCGGCCCATACTCGTTCAACAGCCGCACCCCTGGCGCATGGTCCTGCCAGAAGATCGTCGGCTCCGCCATCAGGAAGTCCGCACCAATCACCAGCGTTTGCGTCGCCGAACGGGCCTCCTCGGGCGTGAGCAGCGGTGTGAGCAGCGTCAGGTGCGTCGGCGTTATCTTGATGAGTCCGAAGTCAGGCCGCTTGCGCAGGACCTCAGCGAGCTCCTCGACGGGGTTCTCCTCCGGAAGGAGATGCACCGGCTTGCCGGCGAACAGTGGAAGGAGGTTGGTGATCGTGAGGTCCACCGCCATCGAGGTGAAGACCGGCGCTCCGTTCCCCTCGCCGGCACCGTATGCTTCCACGCCCCAGGCGATATAGTTGCACACGCCGCGGTGGTGCATGGCCACACCCTTCGGTCGGCCCGTGCTGCCAGAAGTGTAGATCACATAACAGAGGTTCTCCGCATCGACGCCGCTCGCCGGTGCTTCGTCGCGCTGCCGAGCTAAGGCGGCCTGGGTCGCCGCTGTGTCGAGACAGATAACCTGGACCCCGGCGGGAACTGGGATCAGCCCTGCCAGCCGCTCCTGCACCAGCAGCACCGGCACTGCGGAATCCGTCAGCATGTAGGCGAGCCGCTCCGGCGGATACTGGCGATCCAGCGGCACATAGGCGCCGCCCGCCTTCAACACGCCGAGAAGCGCCACCAGCAACTCCAGACTGCGTTCCAGGCAAAAGCCCACCCGCACCTCGGGCCCCACGCCCAGCTCTCGCAGATAATGCGCCAGCCGATTCGCCCGTCGATCCAGCTCGCGATAGCTGAGGGTCTCGCTGCCATACGTCACCGCGAGCGCCTCCGGTGTCCGCGCCGCTTGCGCCGCGAACAGTTCGTGGATGCCCTGATCCGCCGGATACGCCCGTGCCGTCTGGTTCCAAGTATCCAGCACCAGCGTCCGCTCGCCTACATCCAATAACGTCACCGCCGACAGACGAACCGACGGATCCGTCGCTACCTGCTGCAGTATCCGTTCCAGCTGGTCGAGCATCCGCTGGATCGTTGTCGCGGATTCGAACAAATCGATGTTGTACTCGAGCGCTCCGGTAATGCCCTGTGGATGTGAAATAAGATCGAGCGTTAGGTCGTACTTTGTCGTCTCTCGAGCGAACAATGGTATGCTAAGCACCCGCAACCCGCGGACGGGCTCGGCGTTGACTTCAGAAAACTCAGTATTCGCCATCTGAAAAAGCACCTGAAAGATCGATGAGTGACTGAAACTCCGTTCCGGACGCAGCTCTTCAACCAGTCGTCCGAAAGGTAGGTCCTGATGCTCGTAGGCATCCAGCACCACCTCGCGCACTCGTCCGACGACTTCGCGAAATGTGGGATCTCCGGACAGACTCGTTCTAAGCACCAATGGGTTCATGAATAGCCCAATCAGGTCTTGCAGTTCAGCGTATTCTCGGCCTGCCGCCGGTGTTCCGACCACAATGTCGTTACCCCCCGTATAGCGCGAGAGCAACAGCTTGAATGCTGCTAAAACCACCATGTAGAGTGTGGCACCCTCTTGCAGAGCCACTGTTTGCAATCGCTCCCGCGTTGCCAACGGAATGTTAACCGGAATGCTGCTACCGTGGAAAGACGGTGCTGCTGGGCGTGGACGATCCGCTGACAAATTGATCAGGGCTGGCGCGCCAGCTAGCTGCTTCTTCCAGTAAGCGAGGCATCTCTGTTCAGATTCTCCTCCCAATTTGGCGCGGTGCCAGATGGCAAAATCAGCGTATTGAACCGGAAGATCTTTCAATGGCGACGCGAGACCCTCTCGTTCTGCCTCATATAACGCCCACAACTCGCGAAACAAGACCCTGATGCTCCAGCCATCAGCAATGATGTGATGTGTTGAGAGTAGTAGCCAGTGCTCTTTGGCTGCTAGTCGCAGTAACCTTGCTCGAAAGAGTGGGCCTGCGACAAGATCAAACTGATACGTCGCCTCTGCTTTCGCACGTCCTAACGCCTCGGCTTCGCCTGCTTCATTGTCAATTGTTGAAAGGTCCTCGAGCGAGCACGGGAACCCGTCGAATGGCTTGATGACCTGTTCTAATACGCCTTCGGACTCGCAGAAGGTTGTCCTGAGAACGTCATGTCGCTGCGCGAGGGCGGCGAGCGCGCGAGCTAGTGAGCCGGCGTCGAAAGTACCAATGAGCCGTAATGGTACAAAGATGTTGTAAGCGATCCCACCTTGTCCCACGCGGTTAAGGAACCAGAGTCGCTCCTGCGCGAATGAGGCCGGCGCTCTCCCAAACGAAGCTCGACGCGGGATCGTTGAAATATGGCCCATGCCGCTGAGACGGTCCTCAAGCAGAGCGCGCTTATTCCGGGAGAGCTCTGCAACCGAAACGGACGTGGTTGGGTTTGAAGACATATTCAGCCTGCCATCCTCTGGTCGGGGTTGACCAGTTGTTCAGCATCTACTTCGGGAATGAGGTCAATCTCAGCGTAGATATTCTGCTCAATTTCAGCTGCCATCGCCGCTAGCGTTGGCAACGCAAAGACGGTCCGGATGTGCAGGCGCACGCCGAACGCCGAGCGAATGAGAGCAATGAGCCGCATCACGCGCAACGAGTGCCCGCCGAGTGCAAAAAAATCGGCGCTGGCGCCGACTCGCTCCACATCCAGCACATCGGCCCATATCTTCGCCAGCGCTTCTTCGGTCGCCGTGTGTGGTGCGAGATATGCTTCGATGGACGGCTGATCCTGCGGAGGTGGCAGTGCATGGTGGTCGAGCTTGCCGGTCGCAGTTTGCGGAAGCGTCTCTAGAGTTACGAAGGCTGAGGGCAGCATGTATTCGGGCAGATGCCGTCGCAGGTGCTCCCGGAGATCGGTTGGGAGTGCGGCGCCGACGACGTATGCCACCATTTGTGTATCATTGGCTGGCGTCTTCCGCGCAATCACCAGACAGTCCTTCACGCCCGCGTGCCGTCGCAGCACGGCCTCCACCTCGCCCAGCTCGACCCGGAAGCCCCGCAGCTTGATCTGATGGTCGATCCGTCCCAGAATCAGCAGTGTCCCACTCTCCAACCATCGTGCGCGGTCGCCCGTGCGATACATGCGCGCGCCGAGGGCACCGAACGGATCCGGCAGAAACTTCTCCGCCGTCAGCCCCGGCCGCCCCAGGTAACCGCGCGCCATACCCACGCCGCCGATATACAGCTCGCCCGGCAACCCAATCGGGACCGGCTCCCGATGCCCGTCGAGCACATAGAACCGGAGGTTCTGGATCGGACCGCCTACCGGCACCGGTCCAGCGCGAAGCGCGCCCGGCGACAGCACGTGGGCCGAACAGCCCACCACTGTTTCTGTCGGCCCATACTCGTTCAACAGCCGCACCCCTGGCGCATGGTCCTGCCAGAAGATCGTCGGCTCCGCCATCAGGAAGTCCGCACCAATCACCAGCGTTTGCGTCGCCGAACGGGCCTCCTCGGGCGTGAGCAGCGGTGTGAGCAGCGTCAGGTGCGTCGGCGTTATCTTGATGAGTCCGAAGTCAGGCCGCTTGCGCAGGACCTCAGCGAGCTCCTCGACGGGGTTCTCCTCCGGAAGGAGATGCACCGGCTTGCCGGCGAACAGTGGAAGGAGGTTGGTGATCGTGAGGTCCACCGCCATCGAGGTGAAGACCGGCGCTCCGTTCCCCTCGCCGGCACCGTATGCTTCCACGCCCCAGGCGATATAGTTGCACACGCCGCGGTGGTGCATGGCCACACCCTTCGGTCGGCCCGTGCTGCCAGAAGTGTAGATCACATAACAGAGGTTCTCCGCATCGACGCCGCTCGCCGGTGCTTCGTCGCGCTGCCGAGCTAAGGCGGCCTGGGTCGCCGCTGTGTCGAGACAGATAACCTGGACCCCGGCGGGAACTGGGATCAGCCCTGCCAGCCGCTCCTGCACCAGCAGCACCGGCACTGCGGAATCCGTCAGCATGTAGGCGAGCCGCTCCGGCGGATACTGGCGATCCAGCGGCACATAGGCGCCGCCCGCCTTCAACACGCCGAGAAGCGCCACCAGCAACTCCAGACTGCGTTCCAGGCAAAAGCCCACCCGCACCTCGGGCCCCACGCCCAGCTCTCGCAGATAATGCGCCAGCCGATTCGCCCGTCGATCCAGCTCGCGATAGCTGAGGGTCTCGCTGCCATACGTCACCGCGAGCGCCTCCGGTGTCCGCGCCGCTTGCGCCGCGAACAGTTCGTGGATGCCCTGATCCGCCGGATACGCCCGTGCCGTCTGGTTCCAAGTATCCAGCACCAGCGTCCGCTCGCCTACATCCAATAACGTCACCGCCGACAGACGAACCGACGGATCCGTCGCTACCTGCTGCAGTATCCGTTCCAGCTGGTCGAGCATCCGCTGGATCGTTGTCGCGGGAAAGCGACTTTCGTCGTAGCTCAGCCTCAGCAGGAGTTCTTTTCCAGGTCCTGCAAGCAATGAAAGCGGATAGTGGTTCCATTCCATGCCGCGAGTGCCCGTAACCTGTACGCGCGCTGGCGTATCGTCGGCTGTCCGGACACCTCGACCGATCGGATAGTTCTCGAAGATGAAGTGCGCTTCGAATAGCTGCGCGCCGCGCGGCATATCGCTCCACTGTTGCACCCACATGAGCGGCGTATACTCGTAATCGCGCGCTTCAGCTTGTCTGCGCTGGAGCGAGCCCAACCAGACTCCGAACTGCGCATCACCACTGAGACGGACTCGAATGGGCAGCGTGTTGATGAACATGCCGACCATGTCCTCCACCCCGTCCAACTCAGCTTGCCGGCCGGAGACTGTCACGCCCACAACGATATCTTCTTGGCCGCCATAACGCGACATAAGCAGTCCCCACGCTCCAAGAAGCATCGTATTCATCGTCACGGAGTACTGCCGGGCCATCTTTTCAAGTTGCTGTGTCAGATCCGCAGTAAGCCACAAGTTCCGATTTGCGCGCTGTTCGGTCAATGATTCACCTGCAGTTTCGAACCCGAGACGTGCAGGCGGTATGTAGCCAACCAATACCTTTCTCCAGTAAAGCTCGGCAGCCTTCTGATCCTGTTGCTGTAACCAAGCGATGTAGTCGCGGTACGGGCGCGCCGCTGTTAGGTCCACCGGCTGGCCCGCGCTCCAAGCGTCATAGAGGCGCAGCACCTCGCTGAGCACCCGAGAGCACGACCAGCCATCCATTAGCAGGTGATGCTGGCTCCATACGAACCAGTATTCATCGTTACCAGTTCGTAGGACGGCACATCGCATTAAAGGCGGCTGTTGCAGATCAAAACCTCTCGCTCGGTCGTCGACTAAAAAGCGATCGAGATTTTGCTCGTGCTCATGAGCAGAAAGACCGCGCCAGTCTTCGATGTGCCACGGAATATCGACAGTTCTGTGGACACTCTGAAGTGGACGTCTGAGGCCTTCCCATAGGAATGACGTGCGCAATACGGCATGACGCGCCACAATTCTTGCCCAGGCACGCCGGAATAATGGTATGTCGAGCAGCCCATTTAGGCGGTAAGCGACCTCGACCTGATACGCTTGCGCGTCGGCTTCGGACACCGCGTGGAACAACATGCCTTCTTGCATGGGAGACAACGGATACAAGTCCTCAATATCCATAGACCCGTTGAGCGCAATGTTGAGCTCGTCCTGATCGAGCCCTGCAATCGGAAGGTCAGATGTCGAGGGATGGTCGGATCGCTCTGTCCGCGAGAACTCAATGAGGTGTCGTAGGCGACCCGCATGCGCGTCCGCCAGAGCCTGAATGGTTTCTGGCCGATGCGCACCATCGGTGAACACCCAACTCAGCTGCAGCACGCCCCCAACTACGCCGCAGTTCAATTCGAGGAGATTTGCCCTCGGATTAGCTCCGCTGCGCTCACGACCAGCCGGCCCTTGGGCGAAGCGAAACGACGTGCCGTGACCGGCCTGATCGACCTGGCCAATATAGTTGAAGATTAGTTGAGGTTCAGGTTGAGCTGACAGCGCCATGCGAACGCCGGCATCTTCACTCAGGTAGCGCAAGATGCCATAACCCATCCCGCGCGCGGGTACCGCTCGCAACTGCCCGGTAATGGACCTCAATCGGGCACCCGGATCAGAAGACTGTGACATTGATGTGTCTAAGACGACCGGGTAGATACTCGTGAACCAGCCAACGGTGTGGGTAAGATCTATATCAGGCATGATCTCTTCTCGCCCATGTCCCTCTAAGGCCAGCCGCACCCGCGTGCTCCCTGTCCACTCCGCCACGGATTCGGCGAGCGCCCATAGGAGCGTTTCGTTAATCTGCGATTGCTGTGTGGACGGGACATCCTGCAGCAGCGCGCGGGTCTCGTCTGCGTTAAAACGCAGCGTAACCTCGCGCATGTCTTGGTGCATGTACTCGCCTTTGCTGTCGAGTGGCAAAGGAGCGATCCCGTCGGCACCCTGCGCTTGCCAATGTGGAATCTCAGCTTGGAGTGTTTCACTCGAAGCGTAGGCCCTTAGTGCCTCTGACCACCTGCGAAAAGGCGTGCTCTTTTCCCCTAGGTCGATGCGCGCGCCTGTTTGTGCCTGCGCGCACGACTGCTCGAGATCTTGGTGGAGAATGTTCCAAGAGACAACATCCACCACCAAGTGGTGCAGAATAAGCAAGAGCACGCGCATACGGGTACCACGAATGAACAGGACAGCCCGTCCGAGCGGGCCCTGCTCTAAGTCAAGACTCGCCTGCTTCTGGTTGGCCATTTCCTCTTGGACACGATCCTGCTCCGTGCTGGAAAGACCGGATAGGTCCATCCACTCCAATGCGATTGCGTGTTCGGTGCCGTGCCACTGTTCCCAAATCGAGGGTGTCTTCCGGAACCGAAGCCGCAGGGCATCGTGGTGCGCGAATACTGCCGCAAGCGCCGACTCCAGAACCGCGTCGCTCACCGAGACATCGACCAACCATAGAGTCGATTGGTTATTGTATGACGGTGCCTGAAGGTCTTGCTCAAAGTATCGCGCCTGCATGGGCGTCAGCGGTACCATCCCGTCAACCGCTGTTTCCGTTTGCAGGGCAGGCGTCTGAGCCCAATTTGCGATGATGGCCGCCAATTCTGCAATGGTTTGATATTCGAACATCTGGCGCGGACTGAGATGCAACTTGACCCGACGGGCCCTCGACACAACTTGCATCGCAAGGATGCTGTCACCGCCCAATGCGAAGAAGTTGGAGTTCACACCTACGCTTTCCAGACTAAGAACGTCAGCCCAGATACCGGCGAGCGTTTGCTCGATCGACGTGCGCGGTGCTATAGACTGCGCCTGAATCACTGTGTAGTCGGGTGCTGGGAGCGTCTTGGGATCTATTTTCCCAGTGGATGTGCGTGGTAAGGATAGTAGCCGCACAAACGCGCTTGGCACCATGTACTCCGGCAAACTGCGACGCAGGTGCTCGCGCAGATCTGACCAATCAGCATGCCCCACAACGTATGCTACAAGACGCCGATCACCAGGCGAGTCCTCGCGGACCACCACCAGGCATCTTGAAACCGCGGGATGGCGCCGCAGAACAACCTCGACTTCCCCGAGCTCCACCCGGAACCCGCGAATCTTTACCTGCTTATCTGTGCGCCCCAAAATTAACAGGTTGCCATCAGCCGTCCAGCGCGCTCGATCGCCACTCCGATACATCCGCGCGCCCGGAGCCGCAAAGAGATCCGGTAGGAACTTCTCCGCAGTAAGCCTCGGTTGTCCGAAGTAGCCACGCGCGACGCCTGCACCCCCTATGTAGAGCTCGCCGCCTATCCCAGGCGCAACGAGTCGCATCTGCGAGTCGAGCACGTAGAACCGAAGATTCTGAATCGGTCGGCCGACCGGTACCGGTCCGGCACGATGACGACCTTGCGGCAACTCGTATGCCGAACAACCGACTACGGTCTCCGTCGGGCCGTACTCGTTGATCAATCGCACATCGCTGGCGTGTTCCTGCCAGACCACAGTCGGCTCGCCCATCAGAAAGTCAGCCCCGATCACAAGCGTCCCCGCGACGCCGCTCATTTCTGCAGGTTCGAGCATCGCACCGAGGAGATCCAGGTGAATCGGCGTAATCTTGATAAGGCTGAACTCCGGCCGTTTGCGTAGTGCCTCAGCGAGCTCCTCGACGGGGTTCTCCTCAGGAAGGAAGTGCACCGGCTTCCCGACGAACAGCGGAAGGAGATTGGTGATCGTCAGGTCCACTGCTATTGAGGAAAAAACCGGCGCACCGGTACCCCGATCTGCCCGATAATAGCGGATAGCCCAATCTATGTAGTTACAAACACCGCGGTGATGCATGGCCACACCCTTCGGTTGGCCGGTGCTGCCAGAGGTGTAGATCACATATGCGAGATTTTCGGCTGTCGCGCCGTGGGCCACGTTCTCCTCGATTTCGGGCGCAACCTGTTTGAGTTTCTGATCCATGTAGAGCACTTCGACTGCGTCCTGTGACGCAAGTACGGTCCGCAGGCTTTGTTGGGTAAGGAGTACCTTCACGCCGGAGTCGGTCAAAATATAGGAGACTCGCTCGACCGGATACGCCGGATCGATCGGCACGTAGGCTCCGCCTGCCTTAAGCACGCCCAGTATCGCCACCATCAACTCGAGATTCCGCTCCAGGTAGACTCCTACTCGGGACTCCGGCCCAACACTTAATCGGCGTAGCTCACGAGCTAGGCAGTTGGCGTATGTGTCGAGTTCACGATATGTGAGCGATGTCTCGCCGTATGTTACCGCCGTGTCGTCTGGAGTTCTGGCGACCTGCGCCTCGAACAGTTCGTGGATGCATCGATCCGCCGGATACGCGGCCGCAGTTTGATTCCACTGCTGCACCACGCTCTCCAACTCCGTCCCTTCTAGAAGGGCAAGCTCTGAAAGCCGAACCTGTGAGTTCGCTGCGACGTGCTCCAAAACACGCACGAAGTGTTCGGCAATGCATCGAATTGTGAGCCGTTCGAAGAGCTCCGTCCGAAATATTAGGCCGCCCATGAGGCCGCTGGCGGTCTTCACGAGAGAGATAGAAAGGTCGAATTTCGCAATTTCCAGGTCGAGAGGAAGATCGGTTACTTCCAGCCCCGCCAGATAGTCACTTGTCGCTTTGGTGTCCTGAAGCTCGAACAGCACTTGAAACAGGGGTGCATAACTCAAGGAACGATCAGGACTAATTTCCGCGACAATACGCTCGAATGGTACGTCCTGGTGGTCGAAGGCACCGAGCGTAACGGTACGCGTACGCTGCAGCATTTGTTTGAAACTGGGGTCGCCTGATAGATCTGTTCTCAGCACCAGGGTACTCATGAACAAACCAATCAGCGGTTCGATTTCTTGTCGCGTGCGGCCGGCGATAGTGGTGCCGATAGTTAGGTCGTCTGTTCCGCTATGCAGGCAAAGCACCATCTGCCAAGCGCAAAGCAGGATCATGTATAGCGTCGCGCCTTCTTCGCGTCCCAAAGCTTCGAGGCGTTCCACGAGATTGCTTGGAAGGCCGATCACTTCAACGGCCCCCTTGTCGGTCTGGATGGGAGGTCGTGGATGGTCTGTGGGGAGGGATAGGAGCTCGGGTGCATCTGCGAGCTGCACCTTCCACCAGGCGAGCTGTTGCGCGAAGCTCTCGCTTTGCATCTGTTCGCGCTGCCAGA
>JAABUR0100002515.1_pt1 | contig 27788 bp, 25 predicted proteins | sample 5560091 | NCBI WGS metagenome assembly JAABUR01 (sample SAMN10711879, study PRJNA513375) | rock metagenome | isolation source: Antarctica rocks | place: Antarctica: Victoria Land, University Valley sud
CACAGCCCCCAGATGGTGGACTCGGAAATGCAGCGGATAACGCCCCAACCGGTGAATTACTGTAAGCACGCGGAGTGATTCCTATACATGTTTCTTCCTTGCTCGAGATCTTACTCAATGGCACTGCATCCTTGGATCATGGGGACCGCTTAGGTATTATTGCTTTGCTTGTGCTGCATCTAGAGCTGCAGCTTCTCTTTCAGCCTCTTTACGGCGATGCGCTTCTGCTTCCTCCCGCCGAGCTGTATGGTTGCACATGGCGCACGTGTATCCCTTTCTGACGTACTTTCCTGGATGAACACTGCATTCTATCATATGTCCCTTCTTCACACACGCAGGTGTGAAGTGCCTGAAGCATTCGCCGCTGAAGGATCGTTAGCTGTACAGGTTCTGCCTGCTTAAAGTTCAGGAAAACCAGAATACCAATGATGGGTGTTGGTGCGAGCCATTTTAATGGTTCTTTCAACTTTCCAAAGACTCGTTCTTCAAGCGGCCGCCAAAGAATTCGGTGACTTAGATTCTCGCAATACACGAGTCTGCTGTGTCTAAACCTGCTGTAGTAATAGACCTGGGCTCAAGAACTTAATGCTATATCTTGAGAGGGCTGAAAAGGACTTGAAGAGCTAGCTGAACAGTTTGGGCGGTGGTTTGATAAAAGCTTTGTGTACGATGAGAGTGCGAAGGGAGAGGAAAGTTGTAACGCCATCGTTCTTTTATTCTCCTATCGAGTCACATCCTGATGCTGGAATTGGCGATATGGTCTAGTGATCCTGTCACTTCTGTACAAGTCTAATATGATTAATCTCGAGAGGCAGAAAATGGCTGATTCGTACTTTGTGGTGAGTGAAGACCTGTTTTATTCCATGTATAGCCAAGCACACCACATACTTTTGCAGCCATTAAGCGACACAGGCGAAATCAAAGCTCTTAGATAGCAAATAAACCCCTGGCCAACGGCCAACGTGGCTATTGAGCCGCATGCGGAGGTCAGCAAACAAATTCCTTGGCTACTCGTGTTTGTGGTAACAATAGAATTGGTCTTTTTTTACTTCACTCCACTCCACGAACTTCATTTTACAAAATATTTAACGTTGCATTGTCAGTCATACGTTAAGCAAAAGGATATACTACATCTCGACAACTATCAAGGCTCGTTGTATTCTTTGTGCGAATCGTAGGGGAATCGATGAGAATCGTCTCGAATCGCCTCTACTATGTCTATCTCAGGCTCAAGCGCGCTGCACGACGAGGACGAGTGCCAAGACCACATTGCTCTATTTGCACGCGTTCTCACCGGTATCAATGTTGAAGCTTTACCAGCTGTCGCACTAGCCGCTCGGAAGCAAGCATCAGGTTCGATAACTACCACTATTGACTGTAAAGTTCTATCGCCCCCATTATTCGGCGCATATAACATCCTCTTTCCTTTAGAATTTACTGATGGATGCCGATGGATTCTCAAGGTACCTTCTACAGGGTACCTTGAGTGCTATGATGACATCGCTGCTCGAGCTCTTACCGCCGAAGCGTTGACCATGCAGATGCTGAAACGGGAAACGAGTATACCTCTTCCCAAGGTCCATCTATTTGACGCGTCCATGGACAACGAGCTCAACTGTCCCTTTATACTAATGGATTATATTGAAGGTGTCCCTTTGAGCGAGCTCTGGTTCAATCACTCATCCACAATGACAACGAACTTATCAGTCGAGCAATTCCGGGCCGTGATCCTAATGGACCTCGCAGAAGCTATGGTTCAGCTGAGTAAATACAAGTTTGACAAAGGTGGCTCTCCTCTTTTTGATGAAGAGGGAATTCTTACAGGCGTTGGACCTGCAAAGCTTGCGGACCTGCCGGCGATGCTTGGTCGAATACCGAAGGGTGACCCGGATCAGTCCGCGATATTCTATGAAGCAGGGCCCTGGACTGATCCTCAACACTTCTTTTTCGAGATGTTAAGTCGACACCAGCCATCACGTTACAAGTTCGACAAGGGGGTACGCAAACTCTTGCGTCTCTTTATTGATTGGATCCCATACAAGGATCACCGTATAGAAGATTCAAAGTTCGTCTTAGCACATCCTGACTATAGTCTCCAAAATATCATGGTATCTAAGGAAGGCCGCTTATGCGGACTAGTTGATTGGGATGGGGTTGCGGCTGTACCGTGTTGCGTTGGATGTGAGCAATATCCCAACTGGCTAACTACGGACTGGGACCCAGCTAGATACAATTATGATACTACCGGGCCAAATTGTATTGACGACTCTCCAGAAGAACTTGATAATTGCAGAAAGATGTACAGAAGATCGATGGAAGCAGCTTTCCAGATTAAGGGCATTGGCTTTGGCAAGCTAAGAGAAGATGGTGACCGACGATATGATCCAAAATCTTCTAGCGGCCTCGGAACGACTCGAATTTCCCTCCTAGCTGCGAGCTTGAGTATGGCTGCGAAGGATTCGATGAGTATCGACGAGATCACAAGCTCTTTGTTCGACAGAATAACCCAGATTACAGTTATGGACCGGAATGAGGTAGCGCCCAATACAGAGCAGCAAGGGTCTTCCACTGCTAGAGTAGAAGATGGCCACAGCCGTAACACTGAAGCTACGGAAAAAAATGGGGAAAGCCGTGTAGATGTTACCGAAACAAATTCTCTGGAACTACGCAGTGGTCAATCCCAAGAGACCAGTGACGGTCTCAGCGCTTCAAGCAATAATATCGATCATTCTCTAACATCCATTTGCACTGCCGAGAACACGGAGAGTACACCTCGCTTCGGCGCAATTCAAAAAGCTCTTCATTACGCTATTGAATTATTCCACAAGAAGGATGCTAGTCAGGAACAAATCAGCAGCAACTCTGGAATAAATCTCAGCTACAGGCAAGGCTCCTCGACAACAGAGAACTCGCAAACCCTCAAGGACTTAGATCCCGGCGCCGTGCAGCGTGAAGTCTGCCGTAAATTCGAAGAAATGGCTGGTCATGCTAGCTGGCTCGCGGAGCACCGCGATGTGATCAACGTACAGACTAGCCAATCCTTTCCGGAATCGGACCAAGCGCAGGAGTCCGAGACCGCAGAAGCCACCATTCAACCGCTTCCCATAGCAGGGCCCCCTCAAGAACCTACGACATTCTCAACCGACCCCATCGATACACCTACTCACGAAATCGCTGTGGACGAGAGTTACGGCCAAGATTTCATACTCTGGGACATCGTTCACGCCCTTGCAGATGACGTTCTTGACGATGTGCGAATGCGGCGGCTGAGACAGGGGTTCGATGCTATTGTGGCGTCACTGCAAAAGCGTGAGAATTTTGAGGGATATCAGGACTTAGTTAACCAGACTCCTGGGGAAATATTATGAGCTACCTCGGGAGGAGCTCATTTGGCATAGGACGGATTTGGAGGTACTGTCTGTACGGCGCACGGTTCTCGCAGTATCCAACGCCAAGGTCCACGGCTAAAAAGGGCGTAACGAAGATAGTACATACCACGAAATTTCCTTGCGTTCTCGCGTGAAGGACTCGGTCGTGTCCTCAAGAAAACTTTGGTAGACTTTGTATGCCTGTTTGTCTATTGTTGGCTGAAACTCGGTCAGACCGGAGATCTGTTGCGGAAAAACTGATTGTAGAGGTTTTCCACTTGTCCAGCTGATTTATTGACCAGTTGTCTTCCTTCGCTACGGTACTTAGAGACAACCATCTCCTCGAAAAGTCTCTAGGGGCATCATTCTCTCATGCGAGCACTCTTCCCCTCAGAATACCGACTCTCCTTTAATTTCTCTGTGACATACAGGGCCAGTTCTTTTCTCTCGTACGCGCCGCAGCCCTCCCCGCCGCCCTCAATCATACCCTTCTTTACCCTAATCTTGCACAACAGAGAACTCAAACATCCCAACCCCAATTCCACACGAACTCTAAGCATCCAAAGCATTCCTGAAGATCCCGAATTTCCTCACGACCGAATGAGCGATCATTAGACCTTAAACGACTCATCCCTATCTAGTTAACATTAGCCACTAGTGGCACCCACCAGCATCGATTGACGGAGCTCTTTGAGAGTGTGAACCGGGTATATTTTTCCTAATAACGTGGCGATATTTTAAACCTGAAATCCATTCGTGGTAAATGCCCTCAAATAAGTTGGCTTAGCCAACTTCGCAGGACAAGATGCTGACACCGTTGATAGTAATGGATTAAGCCATTTATGAATAATACATAAAGGTTACGGACCAGTACTGGCGGGTTTGCGAACAGGAGTGGAAGAGGCTTGGTGTAGTGAGAAGGGGGTATGGGATGCATGAGAGGTCAACGTAACATAAATCGAAGTGCGTAGAGTACAACAAGGACGGAGTGGAAGAGCGAGGATTGGTCGTGCGTAGACGAAGGCTTTCGATTGCAGAGAAGAAGAAGATGGGCGGAAAGGGGTATAGTATTGGGCCAAGTAAAAGCAATGAGTCAACCTGAGAGAGAGAGAGAGAGGTACACACCGCACTCTCTCCATCTCCAGCATCCCGCTCCACGGCCGAACAACCACCTTCATGCCGCCTCTATTCTTAGAAATCCAGTATAACAAATATCATTACTATACCATTTCCCTCAATTTGCCATCCTAAACGCAAGTCCCGTAAGACACCAGCAGCGGCACGCAGTGCTGATGACACGATCTCTCAGGCATTTTTCCGAATATTGCCTTTCTCACAACAAACCCCTCAAACTTCTCCCACACCCCAAAATCCAAACCCTTTCGCACAAGCCCGTTGTCTCAGTAACAAAGCAATTATTTCCCCTTTGTCCCGTTTCTTTGTCCCGTTCCCTTGTTACACTTTCTTTGTCGTACTAGCTTTGTTTCTTTGAGTGTGGTAAGACGGAGATTGGGTTGGGGATGGTGTGATGGGAGTTGGGCTAAAGGGGGTGGTGATAAAGGGAATTGTGTGTTAGTGTATGCGGTGTGGATTGGGGGTGGAGGGGGTGGAGTTGCGGGGAGAGGGTTGAAAAGCAGGATTGGGAGATTGTGAAGGGAGGGAGGGGGTGATAGTAGGGGGTTATGAAGGATAGGGAGGGGGGGGTTTATAGATGTTGGCGAGTAGGGGAAAAGGGAAATGGTTCGGGTTCAGTGGTTGGCTTGGAATGTGATGGCATGGTCGAACAAGAAAAAGAACTGTAGATAAGTTCGAGCTAGTGATCTCGTATACTAGATATGCATTGCATATACGATCGGGAAGGAGAAGAAAGATATCTAAAAGCTATATGATACTACGAGGTTTACAAATGAGCGAAGCCTAGGTAGAGACACTTAGACGAGTAATGTCACAATCACTCACACACATCCTACTCAACCAGTCAGTACATGGAACAAATCAAGTATCACTATCAAAACTCTATATCACAGACTCCATCACTTCATCAACTTCCAAACGCCACCATCAATGCACACAAACGCAAGTGAAAAAACAAATTCCAGCACAATCCATCCAAGCCCTACAAATGCTCACATGGGAAAATCAAGTGCACTTACGCACTCAGGGAACGTTGACAAACTCTTGTGGAGAGGGTATGGTATTGTTCTGCTGTAGCCACAGCGCGGCGAGATGTCCCAGACTCGCAAGTCTGGCTGCTTGGCGGTGCCGAAGGCGAGCGGAGGCTTGGTGTGGGATGACAAGAGAGCGCTGTCGTGGAGTTTGAGGGGTGGAGAAGCTTTGGTTGGGGACGGGGGAGGAGGTTGTGCTGCCACTGGTTTGGGTCTGGAGTGGGACAATTGTAGCTGTGTCAGGTATTGTCGAAAGGGTGTTGTTGCCAACGCTGATGGCCTCACGGACCATGGTGGGGGATGTGAAGGACGAGATTGTGTCGCCGCTGGTAGCATTCTGTCGTGCGATAATCGCAACTGTCTCAGTAGTTGGTAAAGCATTGGGCACGCCAACACTGAAGGGTACATAGCTTTGTGTAGCGGCTGCGCCGCCGATGGAGTTCTCGCGCGAGGACTCAATGATGGTATAGTCGTTCCATTTGCGACCAGACTGGAGCATAGAGTTGTACATGAAGGCGTGGTACTTGCGGACCCCCTGTGAGCGACTCGCAGGCCTGGTGCTTCCATATGATTGAAGCTGCGATTGGCGTCTACTCTTAATGCGCTTGAGAGTGTGTTCTACAGGACCGACCCTCGCTTTTGTCAATCTTCGGCGACGAGGTGCGCTGACGAAGGAATGCGACACTCTTCTACAGAAAGGCGGGGAGCTTACTGGACCTCGCGATGGGAAAGGAGCCCCGACAACGAGCTGGGAGGGCAGATGACGGGGGTAGCGCGTGTGCATGTAGGTCATTGGAGGACGGTGGAGTTTTACAGGTCGCTGGTAGATGTCTTTGTCCGGTTCATCAGGGTAGTCGACAAAGACCGATGAGGAGTTGGACTTCCGGTAGATTTCATACTGGGTTATCGCAGGGCGGGTAAGGTTTGCTGACATCCCAGAATCAAGATCGCGGTCTTGGCCCGGTACACCCTCGTTAGGGAACAAAAAAGGGTCGTCGTGAGGGAAGTTGTAGGCACTAGAGCGTGTGAACTTTGGAAAACGAGCGTAAGGGCCCAATGTCTGCAGAGTCTTGGGGAACTCGGCAGTCGTGAGGGGACCATGGCGGCCACTGAACCGACGTTGTCTGATTCGTGTTCGCAGATGTTCCCCTAAAGGCGTGCTCCGATACGGTCCAGAGCTGGACGATGGCCTACGAATAATGGGATGGTCATCGGATGCCACTGCATCCTCTCGAGTTCGTAGGTAGGATTTTACACTAGATGATCGTCGAGATATGGTTCTAGAAGGAGTAGAATTGGGCAACAACCGAACGCCTTCTTGATCGCGGGCTGAGGGTAAGAATCCCGGTCTTGAGGACTGTCGAGGATTCATTGGAAGCGGAAGCTCTGCGGCGGCTAGTTCTCTGTTTTCTTGCCCATCGAGCGGAGAACAAGATTCTTGCCTTGGAGTGCTGACCATCGGCATACATGGCGGATTCAGTCTTAGGGGATTCATTGCTGATCTAGGAGACTGTGCCTCAGATAAGTGTTCTTCAGGCTCTTCGCTTTCATCGGAGACCTGCGTGGTGAACACGGCGGCTGTGAGATCGTCATTCATTGGGGAGAAATCATCAGCCACTGAAACACGAGATGAATTGGGCACGGCGGAAAGATTGGACTCAGATGGAGGACTGGGCTTTCGATGGTAGGCGGCTGTCATCAAATCACTGATTGGAGAAGGGTCGTAATTTGAGAGGTTCGAAGAGGTCAAAGCAGGAGAGGTATTGGACGAAGCTGAAGTAAATTCTGGGTTGGTGATTCTGACATCTCCCAGACTTTGCGTGTATGCATAAGGTGAGCCGGTGCGGCGCTTTTCCATCCTTAGGGCGCAGTCTTCAGACGCGCCATTGTAGACCCGATTGCGTTTAGGAAACGGGTATGGGCCAGAATTTTGAGGTCGACGAGGGGTGGATGATTGCGTGAGGCCCGGCGTACTTTTCGCCCAAGGTGCAGGCGGAGCGGAGCTTGAGTCGGCCGGCAGACGGTCTGCTTTGCCTTTGGCGTGATGGACGCGGTTCTTGACAAACTTCTTGAACTTGTCGAACATGGCCCCGAGTGTAGTGCAAAATTGATGTTTCTTTGATGCACAACACACACTTATGGTCAAAGATAGGTAGCTCTCTGCTGAAGATTCCGAAAGCTATGTAGTGGGAGCGCAAATGGTGAGCGGAATTCCGTTTGAATGATGAGTCCGGGAATCTTAATCTCAGGCTGAGGGGGGAGGAGAGGGTTTATACCTAAATGTGGATGCAATAGGAACAATTCCTTTGTATAGATTATCACCAAGAAAAGAATTCTTTGCTAGACTATAATGAAAAAAGGACAAAGGAAAAACAATGGATTTTGTTAAAAAGATTCTTTTGATGAAAGACGAGGTAAACGGTAGGCATGAACAGATACGATTTTTGACCCTGAGCGCCGGTATTGCTTAGTAGTAGCTGTATGAAGGTCTCTCAGATAGTCTACTTCATAGGTGGTTTAGGTAAGTGCTGCGAAACTTAGGTAGTGCAGAGCATCACAAATTGTAACAACGTAACAGATAGAATAGACCCTGTGAGAATACTTTAGACATTAGTCTCCGCAATTTGATCGATGGATGCTCACGTAGCTAAGTCTTGGCTTCCCATTCGATGACTCCCAGGTTTTTAAAGATTGATTCCACTTGGTTTTTACGAATTGGGACACCTTAAAGAGCCAACGGGGGCGAACAAAAATGTAGGTCCGATAACATTGATCATCTGCGGATTCTCCGATGCTGTAGAAGTGGTGTTCGAGGATTGTACTGTAAATGCAATCTTGAATATGGTGAGATCAAGCACCATACGGCAATTGCCATCGAATACCTTACCAAAAGGCATGAGTGCCATCCTAAGGAAAATGAGTGATATAGACATCGGTATTACATACTAATCTGAAGAAAACACGCATGCCATTAACAAAGAAAGTCAACGAGACACGTAATATGAAGACTAACGGTCATGCAGAGAATGAGTGGCCCAAGTAAAGTTACCACTTCCGTTTAGCCTAATGTTCTCATCCCAAATGGATTTACATTGATGAAGTAAATCAATGGGAAAGAATTAGAAGTCAGCGACTGCCTTTTCTGTTACTCTGCCCTGAGCTTCCCCAAGGCTCTTCTTCGAGCTTTTTACACCAGCTGCCAAGACTCGAAGGCCTTCTTGTGGACCAACAGCCACAACACTTGTGTTCCATCTAAACTGCCATCCTCGTCAAGGATCTTAAGCGGCCAACAGACCATCTGTGTGAGGCATTGTCCCACCGAAGGAAGGGACTCAGCCGTAGTCCAGCGGCTCCTTCTCGGTCTTCAAGACTCCTTCGTGCGGTAGACCACATATCAATGGCTTCATTGCAATGTGCTTCTCGGTAATGATCTGCTCGTCGTGTTTGGCTCAGCTGTGACTTGACAATGTCACTTCAACTCCGGCAAAGACTCTTCTGCCAGCCTCAAACATTTCCTGTTTACCATAGTATACTGCCTATTTCCACTGTGGCGAACCGCAATTTCACAATAGAAAGATCATCCTTCTAATGGAAGGCGCTGCGGATATGTAGAGTCAAGCTGAAATTGGGACTCGCTTGCTAAAACAACACGCTAGTACGAATTTGGCCTTGGTATTTCGACGGCAACTGTCATATCTTAAGGGGCATCATAAGAGATAACAAGGCGCCGCTAAGGCAAGGCTGGACTGCGATGCAAAGTATCCTGCACTGTAACCTCATAAGACTGACAGTAAGGCAACACACACCTGAACAAAGGCTGAGCAAGCAGCCTAGCACTTACGGCCTGCTACGTTTTACTACTCGAACGCACGCTTCGCACGCTAAGCACTGGAACGAATGGCCTGAGCCGATCGCACCCGATTAGAATTAGAGTGAGTCTCTGCTCATCTTTCTAAAGTTATTCAACATCAACAGAGTCTAAAAACTCAAAGCTCATAGCAACAGCGAGCTTATTGAACAATTTTCGTGTCGAGATGGTCATTTCAGGCCGAGAGCTTCTTCAATCTTCATCGTTGAGCGCAGCGACAGCGAGAATAAGCATCGTCAGTTGTTGAAGGCGTGTCTATGTAGAGGGCGCCGACGAGGTAAGAAGTAGGATTTAGTGGAAAGTAGCGATGTTGGTGTAGAAAGGTGATTTCGAAGGTCATTTGGGAGGTCATTTGGTAGATCCAGGCCTTTCAGCTAATCTGCACCAAACGTTGGTTATTGCCTAATATTGAAGCTTATTCAGCCTCACCGGTGGCCTTATGATTGGTGGAAATTGGTACTGGAGGGTCCTTGTAAAGGTGGCTTGGCTAATGCAATGTTCGACCCGCAGTGCAAACACCCTGTAGAACTCTCCGAGTTCTAGAGATGCGTCCCTTGCGATAGAGTCGATGATGGGAGGCTATCGGCAGCAGCGGCGCCTACATCAGCGAACGCTCGACTACTGAGGAACAGGATGAGGAGCAGTACACGCCCAACACCAAACCCAACTCCGTGGCGAGCTCCGAAGTTCGGTAGGACCAGAAACCCTTGCTCGATGATAACAGTACCACCAGAAGATATTATGCATCTGGACTTACTAACCTCCACAGGAAATTCGCACAGTCAATCTCAAATATCCCTCCTCCATCCCACGATAGCCTCCTTTCGTCCACACGAAGCAAATCGACGAATAAGTCCAATTACAGAGTTCACAAGGATCCCGAGACCAGCGGCACAGAAATAGAAGAAGTAGAAGAAGAGGAAGGAGGAGGAGGAGGAGGAGGAGAAGAAGAAAAATAATGCGACATTAAAGGGAAATGAACAAGGCGAACGAGATATTATAAAGAATTTTGTGGGTACAACGTGATCTCATCGGCGCAATTGATAACTTGAGGCAAATGCAGCTGTTACATCATGTAACGAATAATGTATTGCTCTAGAGTTCTCAGGTCAAAGCCATCGAGAGAGTTTGGACACCGTTAAGTATATTTATCGACCAGTTTGCATAGTGCTGAACTATGTTATCTTTTAGATACGATCAACGAGATATGAATCGGGCCTATCTCACGTTGACTTCACTGCCCGACTACTTGAGACTCTCCTTTGCTTTGCTTTTCAATACGTCCAAAACTCGGTTCAGCTCTACGTTTTTGTCATTGGCGTCTGTGTTGAACGTCGTAGTGGCCAACTTTCCATGTGTTGAGTTCTTCTTAACCCAATCCACCAACCCAGGACTTTTGGCTTGGGAATTCACCTGCAGCACGACATTGAGGTGTTTCGTGGAGAGGTCAAAATGGCCTGCATCGATGCGGACCTGGTATTCGGCGTCCTTGGTCTTAGAGGGTACAATGCGGTTACCTTCCGCGGCTGAGGCTGAAAATTTGGAGGCGGCGTTTTTAATGCCCTTCAATTTGGTGAAAGCGGCGTCGATAGCTTTAGACATTTTCGAGTCCGCTGAGGATTTATGATTTACGATACAGATAATAGGTAGTTCAAACTTGATTAGAACGCATTCGATGACGATGAGAAAAGGTGGAACGCAGCAGGTATTGAGTGCTTTATATTGTTTCATCCCGTTACAGCCTTGCGTTCTCGAGCACATGCTTCAACTTGTCGTTGCAGTGCCGCCTGCTGCCTACGCCTGGCTGGGGTGAGTCACGGGCCTTGCCTCTTTGCCTCCTTGAAGTTGAGTACGTTCATTCATGACTCAGCAAGTCTGCTCTAACTCAAATAAGTTAAGTCAATATGGTGATTTTGCTTCGCACCACAATCTCCTTCAGACCTACATAAGAAGCCCCACGTCCTTACACATGAACTCATCGTGTCTGAAGCTTCATCGCTTGATCCAACGGGACGTCATATGATTTGCGTCACGTCGCAATGGTTGCATCACGCAGCAAACCTCAGTCTTCCTGGTGTTGGTTTACCCTTCACTAGGTCCGTCGCCGCGAAAACGAGATTGCTTCTACGTCGATCGACATCACACGTCTTGATGAAACATATAGCAGAAGTCCATACTCCACAGCCAGCAATCAACCCACCGTCAGAAGATCGTAGGCTCCTCCTCTCCTAATCTATATATTTCACTTGATACCATTTGAGCTAAATCCTATTCAGCTCTCGACCCTCGCACTTACACAAGCGGCCGGTGGCTCCGTCGTGACAAGCTAGAGCGCGATGCGCGCTATATCAAATTTGACTTTGATGAGCTCCGCAAAAGGGTAATCGAGCTGTGCCATGGCGCAGCTTCCATTGCGAGCTACGAGAAGAAAGAAGGGGGTTTCAACAGAGTTTTCATTTTCACTTGTGATAATGGGCAGCGTGTTGTCGCGAGGCTACCTACTCGGGTAGCAGGGCCACCCAGATTGACCACTAATTCGGAAGTGGCCACCATCAAACATCGTGAGTCTGAATGTCCTTTCCAGGCGGCGTACTACGGCTAACCCTCATCTTCGTGCTAGTTCAGTCTAATACTACTGTGCCAATACCAACGATCCTTGACTGGAGCGACAATTCCTCAAACGCCATCGGCAGCGAGTATATCATTATGGAACACGCGGTGGGCGTTCAGTTGCACCAAAAGTGGCCAATGATGTCTGGAGAGCAGCAAATTGTCTGTATCCGAGCCATCTCTACGAATATTCAGCAAATAGCAGCAATCAAGTTTCCAGCATACGGAAGCTTGTATCTTGCCGACATCCCTATCGACTCCGCTTCCAAGGTGCCATTAGGCCAAGGCTTTTGTATTGGGCCCCATTGTGGAACTAGGTACTGGGATTGCAGTATCGGCGAACCGAGATACTACAATTCGATGAAGCCTAACAGAGGGCCGTGTAAGTTCTCGTTCTCCCTGCTGCCAGGACAGTGCCGCTTACAGGTCTGTGCAGGGTCTGATCTCGCGGCATACTGCGACGGCCTTATCGATACTGGCCTTTCCAGACTTCCACCTGTCGACAAACCCCTCCCCGAAAGTCCACACTTTCATGGATCCGTTGCAACGCACACTCGCCTGCTGAGTTCCGGTCGCGATGTAATCCATAAGCTTTCTGAGGATCCTCGAATTGGGAAACTAGCTGCTCCAACCCTGTATCATGCCGATCTACACAAAAGAAATATATATGTTTCCGACGATGATCCCACTATCATCACAGATCTTATCGACTGGCAATCATCCAGCATCGAGCCAGCGTTCGAGTACGCCGACGAGACACCAGACTTTGCAGCCCCTAGCCCCAACCTTTCGTTGGAAGATCAGCACGCAGATATCAGCGCCGACCTCTGCAGAGAGGCTTTTGAAGCCTGCCTGCAAGGCCTCGTTCCGAGATTATCCGCTGCGAGGGCCCTTGACGACAACCTGCTACGGCCTTTCCGCTATTGCCATAGGACCTGGAGAGATGGTGCAGTGGCTTTTAGACAAGAGCTGATCGAAATCTCGAGTCGCTGGAAGGAGCTGGGTCTTCCGAATCATTGCCCTTACCCCCTCCCTACGTCGGATGAATTGGTCGTCTATCGGAAGGAATTTGAAGACTTTGTGGCCGCGCGGAAATTGAAGCAAAGGCTGGTATGCCTCTTGGACACAACTCCTGATGGATGGGTTCCGACACGATCATGGGAAGCGACAAAATCAGCCCACAAGGAGGCGTTTGATGAACTTGTCCAGGCTGTGAGAGATGCGAACATCACCGACGATCAATCTATGAGCGAGGAGCAATTAAGGAAGATGTGGCCTTTCGATATTGAATAATTGCTAAGCAAGAAGCCTGCTCGGAATTTCGACGCTGAGTGCAGACAGGCGACGAAGTAGCAAATTGCCATTATATGAAAGTCCGGGGCGTCGACGGAGAGGGCGACACGGGTCCTGAGAATTATAGTCGTGCTGGGCTTCCTAACAAGGAATGCAGGATACAACATATGCAGGGCGTTGCAAGTTAGCAATTGATGGCGGGCAGTAATTGCAAGCAAAGTCTGGTATCATTTAGGTCTCGAAGAATGCGGCGGCAGGGTTCATTTCTCACCAGAAGTCGGACGAAGTTCGGACGAAGCTCGACGTTGACTAATCTACCTTTGCGGGGGCGCACCTCCTAACTACAGCGAGACAGACAGGCTTATTAGATATGAGTCACCAAAACGCTATGATTCCGCCCGGTAGAGCCCGCCCTTTCTGCACGAGGATTGGATTGTGGGGCTTATCGCTCTTGCTCGGATATAAGAAAGGTATACATATCCGGTTGACTCTTCTCAACCCCAAAGACGGAAGACACTAGTACAATAAAAGTTCCTATCCCACCTTCCTTCATTCAGGGTTCTTGGCAAAGAGCAAGCAAATATGGCCGAAATTGAAATATCATCCGACTTCCCCTTCATCCTCCACCGCGTCAAAGTCCTCGACGCCGAGATGGCCTACGTAGACACTGCACCGACAAAGCATTATAAGTAACAACAACAACCTGTCATGCTTTTCCTCCACGGCAACCCGACTTCTTCATACTTGTGGCGGAACGTAATTCCTCACATCTCTAGCCAGACGCGTTGCATTGCTCCGGACCTCATCGGCATGGGTGCATCCGACAAGCTTCCCCACTTATCATACCGGTTCATTGAACATGCCCTTTATCTCGATGAATTCATCGCCGGTGTTATCCCGAAGGACCAGACGGTCGTCCTCGTTTTGCACGATTGGGGCTCCGGATTGGGGTTTCATTGGGCACGTCGCAACGCGCATCGTGTGGCCGGCCTGGCCTTTATGGAATTCGTTCCGCCCATGCCAACGTGGGAGATTCTCGACAAAGGTGGAATGACAAGCACGTTCCAGGCGTTCCGAGGCCCTCCAGAAATCGGGCGGAAGCTCCTGATTGAGGAGAACGTCTTCGTTGAGAAAGTTCTCCCGGGAGGTGTCGTCCGAGCCCTGAGTGAAACGGAAATGGAGCATTATCGAGCCCCATATTTGGAACCGGTCGATCGCGAACCTGTCTATCGCTGGCCAAATGAGGTACCTATCGAAGGGAAACCAGCGGATGTGTACGCCATTGCGGAGACGTACCATGCCTGGCTACTGAAAAATGATATCCCAAAGCTGTTCTTCTGGGCCACTCCTGGAGTAATCATCGGGGAGGAACTGGCTGGCTGGTACCAAAAGACGTTGAAGAAAATGACGGGTGTGCACATTGGACCAGGGAAGCATTACTTACAGGAAGACAATCCGCATTTGATTGGCAAAGAACTTGCGAAATGAATGGATCAGGTCGTAGCTGCTAAAGGCGGAGAGAGTAAGGTCTGAACGTAATCGATTCTTATTTTATGTTTCGGGTCTACGGAACAGGTCTTAGAACGCCCGATGGCAGGCTAGTGTTGAATAGAAGAATCAGACGGGGAGATTGGGATCCTCAATCTCTTCACGTTTCCTTCTTGTTGTCCATGCCCTGGCGGTCTCTCGCCGTTGGGGACTAAGTCCCGAAAAGAAGGTCTATGTTAGTTACTGTTATCGCGTGGAGACCAACTCCAATTATCAGCCATGCTAGAGTCTAGCATATTCCAATCAGCCAAGTTTGAGTCTAACATGTGCAGCCAGCTCTCGTCTGCTGCTTGCCAGGGCTGAGGACCCGCAGGCATGGGGAAAAGGTAGCTATCATCTGACACCGCCGGCTCAATGGAGCCCCCAAGACCACCCATAGAGTTGTGTTGAATTTGTTGTTGATTGATCGTCCGAGCAGCATCATGAGCGTACGGGCAATGCTCGTTGGGACGAGAATGAAGCCGTTGAATCTCAACCCTGCCAAAGTATGGGATATCAACTTTGCAGATCTCCTCGGCAGATGCTTTATGTAGACTGGAAAAGTCATTCAACACGCGAGCACCCAGCGCAGCTACTTTGCACCCTTTCGTCGAGTGGGAGAATCGTCTGAGTTCCGCTGCGGTCTGGAGGACTAGCTGCCAATCGCGTTCTTCGCGGTGCAGGTCACTATGGTCGGGCGGTTGCGAACAGGCTAGGAGATTGACTACAAGTGTCATCGCTGCGGCAAAGACCTGAAAATCGACCATCTCGCAAGTTTTGAGAATGGGTTTCTTCTCATCCCGTAGGACATTATAAACATTGATCATCTCTCTTGAGCTTTGCAGGGAGGCCAATCTACTGCTTAGGTATTTCGCGTTTTCGAAAGCTTTCAGCAGAAACGGGAGATGAAGTAGTCGTCGAACGGTGTGAAATCTCATCTTAGCCACATACATACCGCAGAGGACGTCCGTCGGCGTGTCGGGACTGGGCGTAAAGTCCCACCATTTGGCAGACATGATGCTGTGGCACTCTTCGAGTTCTTCTTCGATCTTAAGCGTGATCGAGTAAGTCATACTATTGGGGTCTTGGTCGCGGCGAATGATATGTCCCATCACTATACCTAGGTCTCGCAAGAGCAGGTCGGGGCTCTCGAGATCAGTGTCGCCGTTGCCCAAAGTCAGTGGGGGAGCTTGAGATTCCAGCGTAGTATCGGGCAACCCCAAGATAAGAGAGAAACCCCTGTCTCTCTGCCACAATTCTGACCAGACAGCAATCCGGCGCCGTGCTAGCTTCGGTTTAATTTCAGCATCAATCTTATGTTGGAAGCCCAATAGCTGAGCAAGGCTGACAGCTCGGCGGACAATCAGCCAGACCTTGCGCAAGTTGCCCTGATTGATGTAATAATCTGACTGTAAAATCATGCATTCTAGGCCATCCAGAGTCCGGGCAGGACCTTCATCCGAAGCCAACAGGCTCTCGGCGGCAGTCATGTAGGTTTCTTGCAGATTGTGCAACGGCACTAGGAGGCCGATCTTTGTGGTGTCAAAATCTATGGGCAGCTGTTGAATGTGCAATGCAAGACAGAGGACGACCTTGGCTACGTCTATCATGCTATCCGAGTGCAAACACCCGTAGATATGGTCTCGTAGTCGCTCAAGTAATCCATTTTCAGCAGTCCCTAACTTATCGGGATATGCGCCGCTCCATATATTCAGGTTTGACTGTCCGGCCCGGAGTAATAACATGAGTTCTCTGGTGTTGGGAATCTGGACTCGCAATGTCCGGAGGATGCGATTCGCTGATTCGTCAGCCACAGGCAGGCCTGACTGAGCACCTCGAACGCCTTGAAGATGGCGATCTCGCCTCTCGCCCACGTCAACGTCTATGAAAAGCCCTAGCAACGGCTCATCACTGAAGTTTTGACTCCTCGTGAGACGTGCCTCAGGAAAGTTGGGATCAAGAAGGTCCGCTTTTCTATCATTCTCCGTACTAACATTCTGGACCCCGGTGGCAGGGACCCTTTCCTCAGCTACAACGAGACCCTCAGATGGCTCAGGAACAGCACTATCAGGTTTGTGAAACCCAATTGCCCTATCGATTTTGGACTGGTTGTACAGCACTTGATCAAGCATGCCTTCGAGTTCTCGAACCCGGTCTCTGGTACTCTTTTTCTCGTCCAATTTGGGGGATCTAGATCTGCGAAGCTCCTGATCGGTGCATCGCAGGTCCCTTGCCAAGCAAGCATTACATTTGCGCGCATGAGGCCCGACGATGCAGCGGACCTTCCGCCGTCGGCATTCAAGGCAGCTGTGTGTCCCTTTGCGCATCGGCTTCGGTGGGGGGCTATCCAGATCGCTTGTTCGTCGTAAAAGCATTTTGTGGGCTGTCTTTGTTTCTTGTTCATAGGCATAGGCTATATATGCGACCGTAAATGCCTTACCTATCTTATCTTGCTTTTTACGGACGAAGAGAGTTTTGTTGACGAGAGTGCAGAAATCGAGGCGCAATCAGCACGATGAATCTACCGAAGCCCAACAACAAGCTCGTTGTGAGGATGAACAAGTGGATCGACAAGAAACGTAGTGTAGATTCCCATGAAATAAAAGAGTGCTCGTGCTCGTGAGCAATTCGTCGCGTTGCGTTGCGTTGCTTTCGAGCTCAACTCGATCGGACTCGACCGGAACGAACCAATCGACCGAAAATGAATCGATCGATCGAACATTTCTTCGTGAACCGATCCGATCCAAATTGCAGTACTTAACAGATGTGTCTGCACTCCATCAGGGCTTCACATCATCTTAGATTGCGCATCTGGCAGCTATACTGTCAGTGCTCGGTTCCCTTCTACTTTTCCAAACTTATGCCTCAACTCATCTAATTTGCTCCACGCATTTCGGATCAATTCTCGAAAGGTGGGCTGGCGTCGCAAAGCCCACGACTAGCTTTGCCGGTAGAAGAGTCCTCGTGACGGGCGCCAACACTGGTATTGGCTTCGAAGCCGCAGCAACGCTCGCCTCTCTTGATGCCGACCACATCATCCTTGGCGTCCGCAATATGGACAAAGGCATGGAAGCGCGTCGAAAGATCGAGGCCCGGGGGCAAGGAAAGTCGAACGTGCATGTCTGGGAGCTTGATATGGGAGATTACTCCAGCGTGCAGAGGTTTGCAGCCCGAATAGAGAAGGAGATGCCGCGATTGGACGTTGCGATCCTCAACGCAGGCATCTCGCCTAACGACTATGTCGTCGGTGTTGAAGGGTGGGAGTCGATATTGCAAGTCAACGTGATGGCGACAGCGCTGTTGGGTTTGTTGCTACTCCCTAGACTGCGAGCTTCCACCGCTGTAACACACGACTTGTCTCATCTTGTCATCGTGACCTCGACGGCTCACACATGGTTGGAATTGAGCGACTTCCCTGATACTGCAAAATTCGGCGGCAGTATACTACGCGCTGTCAGTGCCAGACCGAGCGATGGCAACAAATGGAATCCTCTGCTACAAAATGCAAGATCAAAATTATTCGCCATGTATGTCTCAGAATCTTTGGCCGCGCTAGCAACAGGCCCCAATGGCAAGCCGGAGGTGATAGTAACATCTGTGTGTCCCGGGGCATGTAAGTCAGATCTGATGAGGGATCTCCTTGGCAAGAGCTTTTCTCAAACATTGACGCTGCGGGTTTTCGACATCCTGTTCAATAAGCCGACAGAGCAGGGAGGCTGGTCGTACGTCCGAGCTGCGGTACTTCCCTCAGAGGGACATGGCAGGTGGTACAAGACAACAGCCTTGACTCAGTAAGTCTCGACGACTGCGCGTCATTTCAAGTTTCAGAATGCACGATAGCAGTTTCTGTCATCTGGGATTGTCTGACATTCAATTGCAGGGCAGGAGACTTAGTCACGAGTGATCAAGGGAAAATCATGCAGCGACAGGTCTGGACAGAAATTGTTGAGTCACTGGGCTCGAGAGTGCCCAGCGACCTAGCCTCGGTGCCTGATCGTCTTGGTCGGTAATGGATCTATATCATCTAGGCGTCCTTGGCCATCATACAAGACAGGTGGAAATTGAGATCTTCGAGAAATTGAATGCGTGTCAGCTAAATTTATAGCGTGAAGCATCAGACATTGGCGTAATAGAGTTAGTATCTAATGGAAATTGCTATAGAATACTAGAAGTTTTCTGGAGAAGCGTCATTCTCCCACTACGGATGCATTATGATGTCTTTGACCAGAACTCGACACTCCGACATGCTACCGTTCTGGTCAACCGCATAGATTAGCAGATCCTGGTCCGGAAAGGAGGCATTGAAGCTCGGTTCGGGTCGGCCGAGCACCCACTCGTAATATGCAAACAGCGCATCCGACGGGACGAGGAGCATGAAACATGCGCAGAGGTAGACTGGGCGCTCAGACCCGATCCAGTCAGCTTGATTGCCCCAGGTGTCGGCACTAGCGGAAAGTAGGTAGCTGGACGGGAGGTGAGCTTCGGGGGCAACGACGGTACTGCCGTTGTGGAGGGTTGCCATGGGCGTGCTGAGATCGGGGTCGGCGAATATGGAATCGAGAGGGGAAAGGATGATACTGTCGGCGTCGAGGGCGAGAATCTTGTCGTACTGCGTCAACTGCCAGAGACGGAGCTTAGCTGGGACGTCGCGAAAGCGGGGAATGATGGACTGATCGAAGGTCTGTGGTAGGTTGAGAGGCTGGATCGGGACGATGGTTGCGCCTTCAGAGACGAGGATGGAGAGCTGAGAGACGGGGACGGATGGGAGGGTTAGGACTAGGAATGGGATTGAAGGTTGGAGACGGGTGCGGGTACGGGGGTCGTGGAGGAGTTGGTAGGTCAGCAGACGGACGGAGGTAAAGTATGGGTTTGGGTCTGAGTTTGAATCCGGATCGGAGTACGAGGTGGAACGCGAAGGAGAGGAAGAAGACGGTCTTTTTCGAGGGCTGAGGAAGGTGGCGTAGGCATATCTATCGCGGGAATTGCGAGAAGAGGTGGAGATTGAGAGAGAATACTCAGAGAAGAGCGTGCGAAGAAGCAGATAAGCTGCGGTGCAGAAAGTACATGTGATGACGAGGTAGTATGGCCGACTTTTGAGATGAAGCATTTTCGACAGTGCGTTATTCTTAAAGTCAAGATAATACTTATTAACTGGCAACTACTTTCGAAAGTATATATACGAAAAGAACAAGGAACAAATAAAGAAGATTTGATTGTCATGCACTCGCATCGCGTCGGGCATTTTGAAAGCTGGCCCTACCGTCTAAGATAGATAAGTAACGTTAAAACATTGCAATAAATAATAAAAAGATATAAAAGATGTAAATTAAACGTAAAAAAAACTGTACGATAAAAGAATAAAAATTTGAAGCGGAAACGTAAAATTGTTTATTCTCGCGAAATCACGTGATGAAAAGTCATTTTGATGAAACAGTTGACGCGTTTCAGCTTAACTAATAGGTTATTTTATTCTGGTACAGTATATAGATATTATGGGGGTATAAAGTACTGTTCGAAGACCGTTCAATAAACGTGCATCGCGGGTTATGCATTCAAGGCTATGTAATTGGCGGGCGATGCCCTTAGTGCGCTTAGTGTCGTTCGCACTCGACCGTAAGATAAGTCTGAAGCGTGATCTGCGCTTCGCAGATCGCGTGGACCGAGCGTTATTCATTAACAATCATTCACGGAGTTTGATTCTTGGAGTTAAGGTGGTACATAGTGAGTATCATGTGGCGTCTGTGGTCGAGGGGTGGTTTTGAAGGGGGAAGGGGAAGGTGGAGTTGGGAGTAAAAGTGCGGAATGGAATGGGAAGGGGAGGGGATAGGGGAGTTTATAGGAGAGGAAAAGAGGGGGGGGAAGGAATAGAGGATCAGGTGGATGTGGGGGAAGGAAATTCAGAAAAGGGCACAGAAGACCTGGCTAAGGGAAGACGTAAGTGTATGTGATTTCGGCTGCGTTTTAGGTTTTTCATTTCTATACTGGCATAGACGACCTGCGTCACCTACGATAACAACAATTCAAAAGATGATATGTCGAGATATTCACTTCCCCTTTTCCCCTTTTATTCATTCCATTCTTCCCGGTACCCACTTAACCAGTGAGCCATATCAGCTTCTATATCTCATTCCTGATACCCCTCGCAGCTTCCCTGTGTTGCGACGCCGCGGCTGGGTAAGTTTCTCTGCTGAGAATGGCTGGTGCTGGGGATGGAGGGACGGGGAAGGGGGTAGGCCTCAGCAAGGTTGTGATAGGGGCTCTGAGCTGTGGACTCTGCACGCCAGCGGGCGAGGGGGCTGAGCTGGGAGGTGTCGTAAGGGGTCGAGGAGTATGACTGATGAGGGGTGGTGTGGTCAGACTGACGCGGGGTTGACGTGGGATGAGGGTGGTAGTTGGAGGACAAGCCTTGATTGTCTTGTGTATAGTCGGGCTGCTGTGTCCCCATACCAGCCCAGGGTCTTTTGGTTGCTCGAGCTTCGCGTTGCTTGATTCCGAGGCTGGTGACTGGGGCGGAGGGCTGAGGTGCTGTGTTTGTGGAGGGAAGATTGAGGTGCGTGGGGTAAGGATGGGTGGGGTGGTAGCTGCCGGGAGGGGAGTCGAATGATTTGGTAAGTGTTGAGAAGGGGGCGGGGTGGGTATGAGGTGGATGGTGGGAGGGGTTATGAGGATAGTGGGAAGGATAACGAGAGGAAGGAGCCGGGGTTGCTGGAGCATTGAGGTGCTGTGTAAGAGGCATGGAGTGATTCATGGTCTCTGAGCAGAAACGGTTGCAGTGGAGGAGTAGATATGAATTTCGAGGCGAAAGAACTGGTAAGAGTATGAGATTGGAAGCGTGCTTGAGAAGGCAGATGAAAAGGAGAGGGATGGAGGAGAGACGAGACGGTTTAAATACATCAGACATATAAGGGAAGCATGCGGACGGGCACTTCAATATCCCTAGACGCCTTGCAATGAATTCGCCGTGCATTCGGATTTAGCAAGGCCGATGGAAACGCAAGTACTTTCGAACAACCATGACCAGCAGTTGCAATCGAATCATTCGGGAGTGTGGGTGGATAATCCAGTGGCTCATTGCACGCGCGGAATCTTGATATGATCGGATGGCGATGGCGAAGCAGTGAGGAACTTTTGCAACTCGGGAAAGTCATGGCCAGAAAGGTTCGGATGATTTGATTGCTGCAGGAACTTTTGCACCTGGTAATCCTGCGATATAGCAAGCGGACGACGACTCTGAGACGTTAGTACATGCAGCTTTGAGCGTCGCCTGGTGGTTTCCAGGGCGTTCGAGGATGATAAAAGACAACGCCGTGAGTCCGCAACACCAGAACTTTGGTTTTGGTGAGGCTCGAAACGGTCTAGTGGAAATATATCTGCCGCCTCGTTACCTATCGTAAATGTCTTGCATACCTTACGCTTGCGGTACCAAGATAGGGAGAGTGGGAATCTCGTGAATAGCAAATTCATGAGCATCACTGATTAGGTGACGGGGCTGAAAAGGTAATTACTGGACATGACTTATAACAGTGTCTAGCCAGCAGCGACAACGAATTCATAGGAACTTCCGTCGTTCAAGGGTCAGGCACGCAAATACGGCCGCCGCTTTGGGAAAGATACTAAGGCCAAAGTTCCTGTACAAGTACTCGTAGGCCCCTGATCCTTACATTCTCGAGGGGCAGCATTGATTGGTGAAGCGGAGCCGAGGTGTGAGGGCTCGGTAGGTGGAGGTACCTACTTAAAGTACGACGAGCCACGCCTGGTTTGCCCGTTGCGAAAGGCTGCACTCGTGCATGTAGTATGTATGGAAAACGAAGGGATATGTATCGTAAGGTAGTCATCCCAAGCCATGCGGCTAGTCTCTTCCGTATTGGTCCGTTGAGGGCTTAGCGTGCATCCTTCCAAAGCTAAGGTAGGAACTTTGGTTTAGCGTCTGATGTTATAGCCTACAGGTCATGGGCCGACAGTGCCACATAAGGTATCATCCTTGAACAACGCACCTCGCGGAGGGCTCAGAGGAAATGCCTATAAGATGGAACGACCCTTCACTCGCGCCTTCACAACTCGTTCTCTTCACTATCGAGCGACCGTCCCGGATTCGATTACAAATTTCTTCCCTATCAGAGCCGCACAACACGCTTCAAGAGTATGGCGACCTCAAGCCTGGGATCCGTAGATTTGACTGCAACGACTCTTGAAGGAACCTCACTCCCTCACAGCGTATCGAAACACGAATGGGAAAGTCATCGTGCTACTTTCGAGCGGCTTTATGGAGACGAGAACAAGACCCTTAAGGAAGTCATGTCCATCATGGAACGAGATTACGATCTGAAGGCGACGTAAGCATGGCGAAGTCTTCAGCCGTCTCATGCCGGCTCACATTGTTCACGTACTAATGGTAAATAGGATCAAGATGTACAAGAACAAGATCACGCAGTGGGGCCTGGACAAGAAGAACAAGGAACATGAAGTCCTAGCTTTCATCCGCAAGAGGACCCAACGGGCTGCAGTCGGGAAAAAAACCATTGCCCGAGTTAGAAACCATGTGCTAGATCTAGAAGAGGTACAGCGTTATATAAAGCGAAAGCCTTACTCGATGAAGTTCGCGCTAGAGCAATCGGCATCCACACCCCCGGGACTGGTATGCTTTACGCCCGAGATGCCTTCGTCGCCTAGGATTCCAGAAGTCTATGCTGTCCCAGAACAGATCTTTGCCCTGATACGAGACTACGTTACGGGCTCTTTCCAGTCTGGGACATGGATCTGCGACGACCCTAAATCGGGGTGTCGTAGCATAAAGAATTGCGGCGCTTCTGAAACGGCACTCGAAAACTTCAATACCTTCGTAATCAGTGCTTACGATCACTACGAGAAAGGCTTAGTCAAGGAAGGCGGAAGGTTGCTCGTTGCTGCTGCTGCAGGCATTAAAGACATTCTGGTCGCAGAGTCCCCAACATTCTTTCTTTCATTGATCACCTTAATGTTATATACACGCTCAAGAAAAAAATTTCATATCTTCTTGCCCATCCTCAGACAGCTCTCAGATATGGCCGCAGTTGTTCTCCCTGAAAAACATTCAATTGGTCAGATATACCGACATCTCGGATCATTGGACTTCCACCAACTTGAAGATATCGTCCCATTGAGCTTCCAGAGCTTCCTTGATCAATTTGAGAGTATCCTAGGTCAATTTAGTTCCGATGCGTTGATTCTCCGTACCAGATACATTGCCTACCATACTGAAAATCTCGAACAAATAGAATCCGGCTTACGAGATCATCTTCAGAAATGCATTAGCGCATACGAAGGCTCTGATGATGCATCCTTAGTTGTGCTGTTGCAGATAGTAAATAACCTCCTAAATCAAGAAAGATATGTCGAGGCAGAGCATACAGCCCTTGATCTTATTGCACGTGCTCCCTATACCGACATGTTTGATTCCCGCTATTACTACTGCAAAGGCTATCAATGCTTGTCATTAGCTCAATGCGGACTTGGTAAAATACCTGTTGCGGAGGCCAGCATTGACCGAGCGATTCAAGAGAGTGCACTCGCATGGGGCTGGGATGATCCCCGCACAGTTAATTTTCTACTAACATATGAGATGATGTTGGAACGGTGGGGAAATCACGCTTCGGCCGCGAAGGTCAGAAGGCAAAAACGGGATATCATCGAATCTCTAGATGTTATTGTATGAGGATGTTTGGTATGGTGGGTGAATACGGAATTTGGTACGATAGATGACGACGAAGTTTGGCGCATGCTCGTCAGTATCGAGCTTTGGGACACGAAGACCGAAGAACCACGTGGTTAGAGTTTGAAGAGTATCGGTTTGCGTTGGCTTTCAATCGATGTTTCAGAGGACCATCTGTATCTCATGTTCAAAGCTGTTTCTTTTTCGTGTGTTGTTGGAATAGGGATCCGCGCTCGAGTTTCATCCACTTTATTACTACAGCAGTATCCGCGAAGTACCTGTCCACATATCTCAATGATTCTCTTCATGCTTTGTCTTCTTGCAAGCAAGAGAACCAATCACCCAACCCTCAAAACATACCCCCCTTTCGTCCAAAAAAAAAAACCCCCTCATCCGAGCTTTCATTCCCCCAAAATACCCATCATCAGTCTCTGAACCACCCACAGACCTCCCCTATCAGACCGCCCACCCGACGAGCTAAATATCCCTCCGGATATCAAACCAAAATCCGAACCACGCCGTCATCGCTTTACAGCCCCCGATCACATCGAGCGGAAACTTTCCCGGGCCATCTTACACTTGCCTTTCACCTCTGTCATCACTTATTCAGAATCGATGCATGTCTAGAATCATTACACGGCGGACACCTGCCTTATGGACACCCCACCAGCGAGCGCCCTTGCTGCCTTGGCCCATGTCTCACGCCCGGCTGGAGGAGAACACGGATCCACTCCAGGCCCCCTCCCGCTCCCCGCTCTCACTCCATGCATCTGCGCTCCCTCTATATAAGGTACCTTCCAAAAGACCTTGCTCCTCGCACCCCTCCTCGCCCTCGCTTTCCGCGCCCCTGGCACTCGGCAACGCATTCATCAACCCCCCCCCCCCCCCCCTCTTTCTCTCGATAGCAGCGCCCACCCCGCGCTGACGGGTTCTATTCAGCAGGTAGGTAGCTTGATCAACGGATTAGATCGATATATATAGCGCTTTTCCTCCTCTCTGTTCCGCCTGGTCGATCGCTAGGTTCTTTGTTCGCTCGCCCTTTTTGGGTTGTCCGCGCTGACTGTGTAGCGCAGCGGGTAACCGACTTGACTACATAGCCCCTATGATATGACTTCGGTATGAGTATGCTCGACTACATATAACCGAACGGGAGACGCGTTTTATAGCGTGCAGTTTTTTGGTGGGGGGGCGCTGGGGAGTTCGAGTTCGCCGAGTTCGAGTGTGGTGTTGAATACGGTTACGGTTTCGGCGGCTGCGGTTACGATTACGTGGGGGGCTGGGTACGGGGGGTGGGGGTGTCGGTGCCGGTTATGCGGTCTACTGTCCCCGTCCCGTGTTACGGTTATTCAAGGTCGGTACTACCCCTGAGCCAGACGACTGTAGTTGAGTCTCCCCAGATTTTACCTGGGCCAAGCGATCCGCTACTTCTACATTTGGCCGACTTCGCCACTCGGCTGTTTTCAGCTTTGCCACCTCCGCACTCACAAACGTCTCCGCTGCCGCCGTCGCCACATCCACCCCCCATACTTTCCCCTCTGCATCCAATTCCGCCGTCATTTCCCCATCGCCCTCCCCTTCCATAGACGTCTCACCCACAGACCGCGCGATATTCGCACTAGGAATCGGCCCAGAAACCGCCCTACCCTTGCTTCTAATCGTGTGTGTGGTAGGTGGGCGGAAGGTGTGGCGGAGGGGTGGGCTCGGGGAGAGAGTTGGGAAGGGGGATGGGGGAGAGAGGTGGGGAGAATGGGGGGAGAGGGGGATAAGAAGGGGGCGTGGCAGAACCGCACGAGGGGGATTGGGATTGTGTTGGCCGTACTCTGGTGCTTTGCAAGTTGTTTATCGTTGTCAACTTTTTCTCAACGAAAACTCTTTCAGAAATCCAAAAATCACTACAGACAAAAGTTATGGCTTGACAGATAGATAGGTACTTTCACTCCATCTTCAAGAACAACATTCCAACACCTTTTCTCTCTGCGCAGAAATTGACCAAGCAAATCTCAATTTCGCATCCTCCACAGCTCCAGAAAGTGAAGGCTGACGATCATGACTATCCAGCATAACGTGATAAGTCTTACAGCCTCGGTACAGAGAGGCTTCCAACAAACACGTTTCTTCCACTCTAGGTGACAGAGAGGTCAAGTCACTGTCTTCACAAATCCGCACTGACATGATCAGATCTCTCTGCCAGTGAGACAATAGTCTGAGCTGATCGAAGATTTTTTACGGAAATACACTGGACTAACAGATGGCAGAGCTCTAAGGTATTCAGATGCTGCCAGACAGTCTATGGGCCGAGCTCTGATCTTGCTCATGTCAAGTAACGAGCTCTGTCTCATTGTTTAATGACTGTCCTACTTAACAAGACCCCTAAGCCGTATCTACTGTCCGCACAAGTGTAATCTTACGTCGGAAGAAGTAGCTCAAGCGAAATAGTTCGAGTTCAGAAATTCAAATTGAAAAAAATCTAAAGTACACAAGAGCAAGCGAAACGTAGGCATTTCGATGTAGAAGAAAGAGATTCAGAGACTTTTCAGGTGAGAAACTTGAATAATCTAGCTTTTCGTATTCTACTTGGCAGACTAGAGTCATTTTATTCGAGTTCACATACTATGTGCATTCTTCTCGTGCCTTCATTCCTTTCATTCCTTCATCTCTTCACTGAGATTTGAAAGCAAATCTTGTTATCAATATGAATAGTCTAAAATATGCAAGGACGTTGAAGTTGAAGAAAGATTGAATATGTCTAGTCACCTATTACAATTTTTACTACATAGCAGGAAGTCATCGCGGTCTTGGAATGAATCTTGCAGTTGAAATGAATCTTGCAGTTTGAAAAGATGAGCATATGTAGCCATGTCGTAGCTCCGTCCTCGAAAAAGATTTTCCGAGTCAAAGGACCAAACTCAAACGAATCTCAGGTCGGAACCTATTGTCCCATTCACCATATCCCTTCACCCCCAAAAACTCGGCCCCTCCCAACCCAAATTCTTCAGGCCCAGCCCTCTCTATCTATTTTCTCTTTTTTTTAAACCACAACCGTTCCCCCCCCCCAACACAATGCCCCAATCGTCACAACTCGATCGAATAATCCACAAGGGTATGAATCATCCCCACGTCAGCACCATCCCCGAACGCACAGTCTTTCATCCCATACCTTTTGCCCCCTAGAGACCCGTTCCTTTGAGAATCAAAAAGTAGGAACTTGACGCTTGATATCATCCCTTCTCCCTTTCCACTTCACACGACCAGCTACATATACCGGTACT
>JAABUR0100002517.1_pt1 | contig 27761 bp, 26 predicted proteins | sample 5560091 | NCBI WGS metagenome assembly JAABUR01 (sample SAMN10711879, study PRJNA513375) | rock metagenome | isolation source: Antarctica rocks | place: Antarctica: Victoria Land, University Valley sud
AGCAGCATGAGTCCACGCCCCCCAAGTCTGTCGCCGAGACGTGGAGATACAAGGCTGCATCTCGCATGCGCCATGTTAGCCGCTTGGTAGAACCGGTTGGTCGCGAAGCGATCCTCTGCGGAACTAGTACAGTGCGGTCGAAGTGTCCCAACGGTTTTCGTGGCGCTGTGGCACACTTTTTCAGTCAAGAAACCACGGGGCTATCTACGCCGCGCTGTACTAGCCAGGATCGATAAAGAGCCAACACACTAACCTTCGCACACCCGCGCCACGGCCTCGCGGCTCCAGCGACAATCAACCAACGGCATACCAAGGAGCAGCGATGGCCCAACACGCGAAGCCGATCCGGGTCGGCTGCACCGGCTGGGCGCTCCCGGCGACGAGCGATGCGGACTTCCCCCAAAGCGGTCGCTACCTGGAACGCTACGCGCGGCGCTTTCGAACGGTCGAGATCAGCTCATCGTTCTATCGCCACCACCTGCCGCGTACCTACGCGCGCTGGGCCGCGACGGTGCCCGCGGACTTCCGCTTCGCGGTCAAGTTGCCGCGCGCCGTCACGCACGACGCGCGCCTGGGCCCGGCGGGCTTGCCCGACCTCGACCGCCTCCTGGCCGAGGTCGAGCACCTGGGCGAGCGGCTCGGCCCGCTCCTCGTCCAGCTGCCGCCGAGTCTCGCCTTCGACGCCGCTCGCGCGGCCGCGATCGCCTGCGAGCCGCGCCACCCGTCGTGGTTCACCGGTGCGGCCGACGCGCTCCTGGCAGAGGCCCGGATCGCCCGCGTTGCCGCCGATCCGGCACTCATGCCCGCCGCGGCGTGCCCGGGCGGGTGGACAGGGCTGGCCTACCACCGGCTCCACGGGAGTCCCATCATCTATCGCTCACCGTATCCGGCGCTGGCGCTCGACGCCTACGCCGCGACGCTACTGGACGAGGCCGCCACAGCACCGGTCTGATGCTTCTTCGACAACACCGCCGACGGCGCGGCCCCGCGCGACGCCCTGGATCTGGTCGGCCGCCTCGGGTAACCATGAGCAGCGCGAACGGCGTCGTGCAGAGCGGTCGCGGCAGATCGTCCATCTCGTTCAACCCCGTGCGGCGCAACAATCCCGTCGCCGGGCCACGCGCGGCCTGGCGGGGCCACGATCGGCTATAGTGCCGCGACGGGGCGTGGCGATGGGTGGCCCGATGGCCGTGGCGCGGGAGAGAGCGATGGACACGACGAGCGCAGGCACGCGGCAGGCAGAGGAGGCGGTCGCGCGACTCTGGGCGGCGATCGATGCCCGCCAGGACGAATTGATCGCGCTCGTCGCCGCGCTGGTCCGGCACCCGAGCCCGCTCGGGCACGAAGCCGCCGCGCAGGCCCATGTGGCCGCATACCTGCGCGCGGCCGGCCTCACCGTCACCTCGTGGGACCTTGACGAAGCGTTGCGCACCCTGCCCGAGGGGGGCGACAGCGGCGCGCCGTTCGCCGGGCGGCCGAATGTGGCCGGGACGCTGACGGGCACGGGCGGCGGGCGCTCGTTGATCCTCAACGGGCATATCGACGTCGTCAGCGCCGAGCCGCTCGCCGCCTGGACGCACGATCCCTGGGCGGCGGCGATCGTGGACGGGCGGATGTATGGGCGCGGCGCGTTCGACATGAAGAGCGGTATCGCGCTCAACCTCTTCCTCGCCAGACTGCTGCGCGACCTGAATATCCGGCTGCGCGGCGACCTGATCGTGCAGAGCGTCATCGAGGAGGAATGCACCGGCGTCGGCTCACTCGACATGGCCCGCCGTTTTCACGCCGACGCGGCGCTCGTCACCGAGCCGGAGGGCCTCCGCTTCACCTGGGCGCATATGGGCGTGCTGTGGTTCCGGGTGCATGTCACCGGCAAGGCGGCGCACGCGATGATCGCCACCACCGGGGTGAACGCGATCGTGAAGACGCTGCCCCTCATCGCGGCCCTGCAGGACCTCGAACGCCGCCTGAATGAGGCGGTCCACCCCGCCTGGCGCGACGTGGACCATCCGATCAATCTCAATATCGGGGTGATCCGCGGCGGCGACTGGCCGAGCACCGTGCCGGGCCGTTGCGAACTCCACTGCCGCCTCGGCTTCTTCCCGGGGCAAACCCTCACCGAGATGCGTCGCCTGATCGAGGCGACGATCGCGTCCGCAGCCGCGGCCGATGCCTGGCTGCACGCGTACCCACCCGCCGTGACCTACGACGGCTTCCAGAGCAGCGGCTCGATCGTGTCGCCCGATGCACCCTCGGTACGGGCGATGGGCACCTGGCACCGGCGTGTCACCGGCGCGGCGCTGCCGTTGGTGGTCGGCACGTCGATCAACGACATGCGCTACTTCAATTTCGCGGGGATCCCGGCCGGCTGCTACGGGGCGACCGGCGGGAACGGGCACGCCGCGGACGAGTGGCTCGCTCTGGCCTCCCTCGCGCCCACCGCCAAGACGATCGGCGGGTTCCTCCTCGACTGGTGCGGTGTGGCGGGCTGAGCGCCGCACTGCAACCCCACACCGACCTTGCCAGACAGACGCGGAGGAAAGGCAGATGACACGGATACTCCAGGGGCAGATCGTCGAGGTGCTGATCGGGGAACGGCCGCTGCTGGCGACCCTCCGCGAGAAACAGGCATCGCCGGACGGAGCCTATCTCGTCAACACGCCCGTGTCGCGGGTGTCCGTCACCCTGGGAGGCTTCGCGGGCGATCGACACGCGGGAATGACCCGCCGCGCCGATGGGAGGACCCCATTCTACCCGCGCGACACGCTCATCCGCAATAGTCGGCAGGTCTCGCTCGTCGCGATCGAGGAACTGGCCGCACTCGCTGCGGCATTGGGCGTGCCGCATATCGCGCCAGCCTGGCTCGGGGCGAACCTCGCGGTCAGCGGGATCCCCAGCTCTCCCGGCTGCCACCCGGTTCGCGGCTCTTCTTCCCGAACGAGGCGACCCTGGTGATCGCGGCGGAGAATATACCCTGCGTGTATCCGGGCAAGGTACTCCAGGCACGCTTTCCGCTGGTGCCGGGGATCGTTGCCCGGTTCCCGCAGTGCGCCCTCGGTCTGCGCGGGCTGGTCGCCTGGGTCGAGCGACCGGGCGAGATCGAGACCGGCGACGCGGTGCGCGTCCAGCCGACCCGCACCAGGGCGCGCCCGAGCGTCGCCGCGCTCACCGCCGCGCCCCCCGCCTCGACCCACCGCCGCCGGTGCTCGGCCAGGGTGGCGTCGGGGTGCGCCATCACCTGCGCCCGCAGCGCATCCTCCCCTGCCGCGTCGAGCGCGCGGGGCCGCCCGGTGCTCCACCCGGGACGCAGGGTCCCCGTCGCCTGCCGCGCGGCGTAGCGCTTGACCGTGCTCAGCCCGATCTCGTAGCGCCGCGCCGCCGCGACCTTGCTCATCCCCTGGGCCACCGCCCGCGCGACCCGCTCGCGCAGGTCCATGCTGTATGCTCTCATCCCCCAAGCCTACCACCAGGCCAAGCTATTTGCCCACTGCTTTAAACGACCAGCACAGGCATGGTGCGCCCCATCCGCTAACGATTCAGATAGCTGCGATAAGGGAGGCGGTGCGGCGCTCGCGTTCCGCCGTCGCGGCGGCGATGCACTCGCGAGCGCCCGCGAGCCAGGTGCGGTCGGCGGCGAGCAGCTCGCCGAGCGCGGAGAGCGAGCGGCGCATGGTCTCGGGGGCGGGACCGCCGGGGACAGCACGCGCCCGCACGAACTCGCGCGGATCGAGCGCGGCATGCAGCGTCGGTTCGTCGATCCCGATTGCGCGGCCCAGGACACGCCGCGCGGCGGTTTCCACGATCGCGACGGTGATGTCGCCGGTATCGCCGCCCGTCGCGATGGTGTCCCTGACGACCCCGGCGACGACGCCGTGCGCGCTGCGGAAGGGGAGGGCGAAGCGGCGCACCAGTGTGTCGGCGAGTTCGGTGGTGGTGGTGAAGCCCCGCCCCGCCCGGCGTGCCAGGAGGTCGCGATCGACCTCCAGGGTGGCGAAGACGACGGTGAGGAGTTCCAGGATGCTCGCCATCGCGTCGAAGCCACGCGCCAGCGGCAGGTAGATCTCGTCCTCCACGTCCACCGTGTCGCCGAACGCGCTGCTGTGGGCGATCGTCGTCACTGTGGCGGCGTCGCCCAGGACGTAGCCGACGCGCGCGCGGATGTGCTCGAAGACCACCGGGTTGCGCTTCTGCGGCATGATCGAGCTGATCTGCACGAACTCGTCCCCGACGCGCAGGATACCGACCTCCTGGCGCGACCAGATCAGCAGGTCGTGGACGAAACGGGAGAGGCCGGTGGCGGCGATGCCGAGCGTCCCGACCGCTTCCAGCATGTAGTCCGCCGCGCCGACGGCGTCGTAGCCATTCTCCACGAGCCCGTCGAAGCCCAGGAGCGCGGTCGTCAGCGCGCGGTCGATCGGGAAGCCGGTGGTGGTGAAGGCCGCGACCCCCATCGGGTTGCGGTTGACGCGCCCGTAGAGGTCGCGCAGCCGGGCGGTGTCGCGCTCCAGCGGCCCGAGCACCCCCGCGATGTAGTGGGCCAGAGTGGTGGGCTGCGCGGGCTGCGTGTGCGTGGTGCCGGGCATGATCGTCTCGACGTGTTCCCCCGCGAAAGCGAGGAGGCGCGCGCGGAGGGCGACGAAGCGGTCGCCGAGATCGAGGAGGCGATCGCGCAACATCAGGCGGCACATCACCGCGTCGAGGTCGTTGCGGGAGCGGGCGATCTGGAGATTGCCCCCCGCGTCGGCCCCGGCGTCGGCGATCAACTGCTGCTCGACCGCGAAGAAGAGGTCCTCGACGGCGGGGGCATACACGAATGCCGCCGCCCCGCCGTCAGCCACCCTGCGGAGTGCCGCGAGCACGCGCCCGGCGTCGGTAGCGGCGATGATCCCCGTCTCGGCCAGCATGATGAGATGGGCATCGTTCGCCTCCAGCATCGGCCCGAAGAGGAGGCGTTGCGCCTCCTCGAAGGCCGGGCGCAGGATGTGGCGGGCATACGCCGGATGCGGGAAGGTTCCGGGGTTATGCGTCTCGTGATCGGTCATGTTCCGTGTCGCTCCTCTGCTTCGGCGGCGGGCTACTTCAGCCCGGTCAGCGCGACGCCCTTGATGATCTGCCGCTGGAAGATCGCGAAGATCACGAGGACGGGGATCGTCGCCAATGCCGCCGCCGTCATGATTAACTCGTAGGCGCTCCCCGCCTCGGACGAGAAGAAGGCAATGCCCACCGGCAGGGTGCGCATCTCCGGCGTGCGGGTGACGATCAGCGGCCAGAGGAACGCGTTCCAGTTGCCGAGGAAGGTGAAGATACACAGCGCCGCGAGGGCGGGGCGCACCAGCGGCAGCGCAATCCGCCAGAAGAGGCCGAACTCCGAGACGCCGTCGATCCTGGCCGCATCGAGGAGCTCGTTCGGCACGTTCTCGAAGAACTGCCGCATCAGGAAAACGCCGAAGGCGCTCATCACCCCGGGGAACATGATGCCCCAATACGAATTCGACCAGTGGAGGTTGATCGACATCAGGTACCAGGGGATGACCAGCATCTCGGTCGGCACCATCAGCGTGCTGAGGATCATGATGAAGACGAGCTGCTGTCCGGGGAACCTGAACTTGGCGAGGGTGTACCCGGCGAGCGAGTCGAAGAACGCGACGCTGGCCGTGGTGATCCCCGCGATGATCAGGCTGTTGATGAACCAGCGGACGAACTGGGTGGCCCCGAAGACGCGGCGATAGTTGTCGAGCGTCGGGTGCTCGGGAATCAGCGCCAGGCTGGTGATCTCCTGCGCCGTCTTCAGCGAGGACACGACCATCCAGACGAAAGGGAAGATCATCGCCAGGCCGCCGACCAGCAGGATGGCGTACAGGAAGAGGCGCGCGACCGTGCGCCGGGGGTCGCGCGCGCGGGCGGCCCCCGCTGTGGTTCGTGCGGCGGTGGCCGCGAAGGGACCGGTCTCAGTACTCATAGCGCCTCGTCAGCACTTTCAGCTGCACGACGGTGATGATCAGGATCATCACGAACAGGACGACGGTGATCGCCGAGCCGTAGCCCATCCGCGAGGGGAGGCTATCGAACGCCAGCCGGTAGACGTAGAGGACGAGGCTGATCGTGCTATTCAGCGGCCCGCCCTGCCCCTGCGACGACATGTTGCGAATCTGGGTGAAGAGCTGGAGCGAGCTGATCACCCCGACCACGGTCAGGAAGACGATCGTCGGATTCAGGAGCGGCAGGGTGATGTGGCGGAAGCGTTGCCACTCGCTCGCGCCATCGAGCATCGCGGCCTCATGGAAGGTCTCGGGGATCCCCTCCAACCCGGCCAGGAAGATGATGATCTGGAAGCCGAGCCCCTGCCAGACCGTCATCGCTACGATCGCATAGAGGGCTTGGTCGGGGCCGAGCAGGAAGCGCTGCGGGCCGACCCCGATCGTCCGCAACACCTCGTTGAACAGCCCATTGGACGCGTAGAGCCAGCGCCAGACCCAGCTCACGGCGACCAGCGACGTGATGTAGGGGATGAAGTAGAGGAGGCGATAAAAACCGACGAAACGGGTCAGCCTTTGCAGGCCGAGGGCGATCAGTAGGCTCAGGATCAGGCCGACCGGCACGGTGACCAGGACGTAGAGCCACGTATTCCGCATCGCGGCCCAGAAGACCTTGTCGCCACCGAGCTGCTGGAAATTCTTCAGCCCGACGAAGGGGTGTTCCAGGGCGATCGGATCCCAATCGTGCAGGCTGACGTTGAAGGCGTAGAGGGTCGGGGCGATACGGATCAGCAGAAAGAAGAGGGTCGGCAACAGCAGGAAGGCGTAGGCCGAGACCCAGCGGCGTTTCTCCAGGGACAGCTTCATCGGCACCTCCTGGTGCGCACTCGGCACAAACGGTGCGGCGGGGCGGGGCCGCTAGCCCCGCCCCGCCATCCACCGGCGCGGGCCGTTACTTCACGCTCGCCCAGTAGGTGTCGAGCAGCTGCTGCACCTGATCCTGGGCCTCGGTCACGGCCTGCTTCGGATCGACGTTATTGAGCAGGACGGCGTCCATCGCGTCCATCACGGCCTTGCGGTCGGCGGTCTCGTCCACGAAGAAGGTCGCGTAGGAGTCGGGGAGTTGGTTGATGAACCCGGCGAGCTTCTCGTCCTTCGTGAACTGCTCCTCGCTGGCGACCGCCTGGCGCGCCGGTAATTCGCCGATCGCGGGAGTCCACCGGCGCATCACGTCCGGCGAGGCGAGGAAGTCGATGAACTTGGCGGCGGCGATGGCCTTGTCATCCTTCGCCTTGCGCGTGATCGCGTTGCACCAGTAGGAGGCGTATGTCGCCTTCGGTCCACCGCTCGCCTTCGTCGGGAGCGGCGCGATCCCGTAATTCAGATTCGGCGCGTTCTTGGTGTAGGTGCTGATCCGGTAGCTGCCATCGATGTGCAGCGCCGCGTGGCCCTTCTGGAAGGCGGTCGCGCCGTCCGTATCGAAGCCGTTCTCGCAGACCTTATGCTTCTTGATCAGGTCCATGTACCAGCTGAAAGCCTCGACCCCCTTCGGATCGGACCAGAAGAGCTTCTTGTGATCGTCGCTCATCGGGACAAGACCGTTCTGGCGGTTGAGGCACTCGCGCCACCACTGGTGACCCTGGCCACCCGGATCGTAGGTGGTGCCCTCGATCTCTAGCTTGTCGCCGTTGCGCTTCGTCGTCGCCTTGGCCACATCGACGAACTCATCCCAGGTCTTCGGCGTTTGCTTGCCCGCGCCGCCGATGAGGTCCTTGTTGTAGAAGAGGGCCAGGGTACGTACGGCGGTCGGGAGGGCGTAATACTGCCCACCGAACGCGGCGGTCTTCACCATCGGGAAGAACGCGCCCTCGATCGCACTCGCTCCGAACGAGTCGGCGGGGAGGGGGAGCAGGACCTTCTGCTGGACGTAGACCGGGAGCCAGCCGTAGTAGACGTTGATCACGTCCGGGCCCTCGCCCGCCTGGATCGCGGCGGCAAACTTCTGGCGGAAGTCATCATAGGGGAAGTTGACCTGCTTCACCTTGATCTTCGGATTGGCCTGCTGAAACTCCGGGATCAGTTGGTTGACCAACTCGACCTTGGAATCAAACTGGTACTGCCAGTATTCGATCTCCACGTCGCCCTTCACCTGCAGCGCCGAGGTGAAGCTGCTCGGCCCCGCGCCCGCTGAGGGGGTCGCACCCGCTGCGCTGGTGCCGCCCACCGCCGTCGCCGCGCGCGCCACCGTGGGAGCCGCGCCGGTCGTCGGGGCACTACTCGTTGCCGCCGAAGGGGCGCTGCTGGCACCACCACCGCTTGCGACAGTGGCGGTGGTGGTGCCGCCACACGCGGCCAGTAATGCCAGCCCCGCCAGACCAAGTGCTCCACCCGCCGCGCCGCGCAAGAGCACCCGCCGCTTCAGTCGTCCCATCACCATCACGTGCTCTTCGGTCCGTTGGGATTCCATCGTTCTGCTCCCTATTTGGGGTCATCACTGACCCAATCTCTAATTTTCCCGTCTCGTCCTGTTAGGAAGGTGTCCGCCCGTTCAGAGGGTGATGCCGAGAATGCGCGCCGCATTGCCGCCGAAGATGAGCTGTAACTGCTCGTGGGTCATGTTCATGAAACGGCAGATTCGCAGCTGGTCCTGCAAGTAGCGGATCGCGAAGCCACGCGGGAACCAGCTGGAATCGCTGCCGAAGATAATTCGTTCCGGCCCGATCGTCTCGAAGAACTTGCGGAAGAGATCGTCCAGCGTCAGGTCGTAGGGCATCCAGCGGACCCACTGGTTCGAGCCGGAGGTGTCCACGTAGACGTTCGGGCAGGACCAGCAGAGGAAGAGGAGATCGGTGACGTGCTGGATGCCGAAGTGCGGGATCACGAACTCCACGGTCGGGAAGTCGCGTGCCACCGGCTCGAGGACCGCCGGGCTGATATTCGGGTGATAGGACACCCCGCCCGCCGCCCCCAGCATCCCGAAGTGGATCAGCACCGGGATGCTCAGGCGTTCGCAGACCTCCCAGACCGGATAGAGGGCACGATCGTTGATGAGGGTCGGGATCGTCGGGGCGAGCAGCTTGTACGCCTTGTGGCCGAGCTGCGTGACCGCGCGCTCCAACTCTTCCGCCGCATCGGGGCGGGTGATGTTGTGATGGGCCATCCCGTAGAACTTGTCGGGGTACATCGCCACGGCGCGGGCCAGTTCGTCGTTGTCGCGCCCGGTGACGAAGCCGATCCGCTCGATGCCATATCTGTCGAGCTCGGCGGCCCAGCGCGTCGCCTGCTCCTCGGTCGTGCGCGGCTCGGTCTCCGGTTCGGGGAAGTCGAAGGCCATCCGCCACTGCGCCTGGTAGCGCAGCAGCTGCTCCCGTCGCTTGGCCTCCCGCTCGGCCCCGCCCGCACCAGGGCGCGGTTCGCGGGTGCGCCGTCCGCCCTGGCTCACGTCTCCCCGGATCGGGAAGTGGGCGTGGAAATCGATCACTTTCAGGTCCTGGAACATCGCGCTCCTCCATCGATCACGCGGGCGATCCGCATCGATCGCCCACGCCGCTGCCGGCCGTCGTGCGCGGCATTCAGGGGCTTGGCCCGACGGCGGGGACGGTTTCGGCGCTGACAGCCCGCGCGGCCGCCCGTTCCTGCGCCAGCGCCAGAGCTCCGATCATGCCCGCATCGACGCCCAGCGCCGCCGGGACGATCTCCGGGATGTGCGGCACCCGTTCGATCAGCCGCTCGCGCAGGGCGGCGTGCCAGGGGGCGAGGCCCAGGCCGACCGCGCCGCCGATGATGATCCTGTGCGGGTTCAGAACACAGGCGATGTTGCCGAGCGCCAGGGCGAGCGAGTCGAGCGTTTCCTCGATCACCCGCGCGGCGATGGCATCCCCCGCTGCGGCCGCCGCGACCACCTCGCGTGCCGAGGGGGTCGGGCCGGTGAGGCTGCTGCGCGCGGTCGGCGCGGCGGCGAGCGCCTCGGCCGCACGCCGCGCGATCCCTGGCCCGGCGGCCTTCCCCTCGAAAGCCCCGAAGTGGGGATAGGGGCGGCGCAGATCCTCGCGAGCGAGCAGGAAGTACCCGATCTCACCCGCCGCGTCGTTCGCCCCGCGCAGGATCTGTCCGTCGATGATGATGCCCGCACCAATGCCGGTGCCGATGAAGACGCCGACGACGTGCGGCACCTCGCGCGCCGCCCCGCGCCAGTGCTCGCCCAGAACGGCGAGATTCACGTCGTTCTCCAGATAGGTGGGGATGCCGAAGCGCGCCGTCACCAGGGCGGCGAGCGGGAGTTCGCGCCATGCGAGCCCGGGTGCCCAGACGACGATCCCGTCGGTATGGCGGGTGACGCCCGGGATCCCGATGCCGATCCCGCGCACCGGCACGCCCAATGCCGCGCCCTCGGCGACGAGTTTGGCGATCAGCGCGAGCAGAGCCTCGAGTCCCCCGGCTGTGCCATCGGTCGGCCAGGTTGGGACGGTACGGCGAGCGAAGAGCGTACCATCGAGATCGCCGAGGGCCCCGGCGATCTTGGTGCCGCCCACATCGACGCCGATCAGGAGGGCGGCGCCAGGGTTGTAGGCGAGCAGGATCGGACGTCGCCCGCCGCGCGAGGCACCGCGCTCGATCTCGCGCAGGATGTCGGCCTCGAGCAGCTGCACGGTGAGGCGCGAGACCGTTGCGGCACTCAACCCCTGCTCGTGGGCGATATCGACGCGCGATATCGCCCCCGCGCGACGGACCACATCGACCACGGCGGCGGCGTTCATGCGAGCGATCAACTGCGGGGACCCTGTGCCGGGCATCGTCACCACTGTTTGTTTCTCTCAGCGCGAAACGAAGTAGGGGACGAGTGTAGGCTGCACGCTTACCCTTGTCAAGGGAAGCTCGGGCGGGGTCAGGGCTTTTGCGTTCTCGCAAGTTGGCATGAGGAGGGCGTTCCGTTGCTACGATGGCGGTGCTGAATCGTCCGTCGTCGTAAGGAGCGCCCGCATGGAGTGTTGGCCAGCGCCCAGCCCCGGGGCAACAGTCGTCGCGACCCTACGCGATGTGTGCGCGCCAGGCACCATCTACGCCACTCGCCGATCTCCTCGTCGCGTTTGCGGCGGTGCCGGATCCGCGCCGCGCTCAGGAGCGGCGCTTCCCGCTGCCCGCCATCCTGGCGCTGGCGGTGGCGGCTCTCCTAAACCAAAGCGCAGGTGAGAACTACATGGTCGGCCTGCTGAAGCGACTCCGGTGCTGGCACAGCCACGCCCGCGGCCAGCGCTTGCAGCGTGCGGCGGCAGCGGGATTGGACCTCCGTCGCGCGGGTCGTCAGCCCGGCGAAGAATTGGGCCATCCGCTCCTGCACCTTCTCCTTGGTCCCCAGGCAGGTGTTCGCCGTCACCTCCTCGCGCGCCCAGGCCCAGATCGCCTCGTCCGGGTTGCAGTCCGGGCTGTAGGCGGGCAGGCGCAGCACGCGCAGGCCGAGATCGGGGGTTGCCAGGTAGTCGCGCATCGCGTCGCCGCCGTGCGCCGGGCCGTTGTCCCAGATCACGATCAGCGGCCCGGGGTGGGCGGCGCGCAGTTGCCGCAAGAAGGCGACGCTGGTCGCCGAGGTGCTGGTCCCGGTCAGCCCCATGTGCGCGACCTCCCCGGTCTCCAGGCAGACCGCCGAGTAATAGCTGGCCTTCTCCCCCCAGCGCGGGCAGGTGGAATCGGCCAGTGCCGGCTGCCCTTTGAGCACCCACTTCCCATGCAGGTCGCCGTCTGCCCGAAAGTGGGCCTCGTCCGCGAAGAAGATCTTCGCCCCGCCCGCCCGCGCCGCCGTCAGCAGCACCGCCTATTCCTCGACGAAGGCGGCCCGCTTGGCCTCGTCGGCCTAGCGCAGCCGCTTCTTCGGGCGCTTGTAGACGAAGCCCAGCCGATGCAGGGAGCGCAGGCAGGCGTGGGGTGGGATTACCCCGATGCGACGGACACCTGAGCACCGGGCCAGGACCCAAGGGGGTGTCTCGATGTCGCGTACCCATCGACCCTCACCGACGGAGTGCCGAGGCGGTGCGCCTCGCGCTGAGCAGTAGTTGGGCCCGGTCCCGCGTCGCCCGGCGAACGTTTCATCGACGCGTCGGCTGAGTCCTGCGAAGGTATAACCACACAACCCAACAGCACCCTCGGTCTCGCCGCGAAGCACACGCTTCGGCGCCAGCGAGTCTCAGCCGAGCGATGTACCCCCAGCTGCTCCGCCATGCAGGCGTTCGTCGAGCGGCAGCAGTTCCCCGAGGGCGACGCCGAAGGTGCCCCAGCGGATCACCTCGACCGCCACGAGGTAGCCCCCGCCGCCCGTCGCCAGCGGGAGTGCCCCCCGCGCCGCCAGGAGGGCCAGCAGGAGGGTCGCCGCCAGCGGGAGGAGCGCCATGGTCGCGCTCCGCTGCACCCAGTGCAGGCGCGCGGTGCCGAGTTGCTCATCGATGAACCCGAGGAAGCTGGCGCCGAGCAGGAAGACCGGCCCGCCGAGCAAGAAGCGTAGTCCGGTGCCGACCTCATCCGCGCCGAAGGGGGCGTCGAGGCCGAGCGGACGGGCGGCGAAGGACGCGACGCCCACGAGGCCGTTCGTCGCCAGCAGGGCGATGAGTCCCGCCAGCAGGCCGTCCAGGCGCGCGGCGACCGCCGCGCCAGGCGTCCCTGCGGCCAGGGTGGGCAGTTCGCGTTTCGCGTTGCGGATCATGAAGACGATCAAGGCGACCGCCGCGAGCGAGAACAACGCCCCTGTCGGCAGGCCGATCCGCTCGTAGGCGTCGAGAGCGACCGTGCCGATGAAATAACCGAGGGCGTTGAACACGAGGATATACAGGAGGCCACCGACCGCCACGGCCGGGAGGAACTGGGCGAACGGGACGCCGAGGACGCCCGCCGCGATCGGGGTCACGATCCGCAGTCCGGGGACTAGGCGACCGAGCAAGACACCGCGCCAGCCGGAGCGGCGCAGGGTAGCCTCGGCGCGCGCGAGGGTCGCCGGGCCGAGATGCAGGAGCCAGCCGTAGCGCTCGAACGCCCCGCGCCCGACCCGTCGCGTGAAGGCGTAGAGGCCGCACGTGCCGAGGAGGGTGGCGAGTTCCTGGACGAGCAGGATCAGCCAGAAGGGAAATTGTCCCTGGCGCACGCCGATCCCGGCAAGGAGCATCAACAGGTCGCTCGGCAATGGGCTCGGGATGCCGAGCTCCTCGACGAAGATCACCCCGCCGATCGCCAGCACGGGATGGTACGCGAGCAACTCGCGCATCCCGCCCGCCAGCGCGGCCCCGAATCCGTCCATCAGGCCCCCTTTATCCCCTCCGGGGCGATCGCGTTTTTCTCAGCGGCGCGAATTGTCGCGAATAGGCGATGCCGCATCCGCCCTCTCGTGGTGCCGCCGTTAGCGCCGGCCCGGACCCTCGACGATGCGCCCCGGCATGGCCCCGGTATGGGCGCCGTCCTGCAGGACGCGCTGGCCGTTGATCCAGACGTCGCGCACGCCGGTCGAGAGCTGGTGCGAGTCGGCGTAGGTGGCCCGATCGCCGATCGTGGCCGGGTCGAAGAGGACTACATCGGCGGCGAGGCCGGGCCGGAGCAGGCCGCGATCGTGGAGGCCGAGGCGCCCCGCGACCGCGCCGCTCATCTTCCGCACGGCGTCCTCCAATGCGAGCACCCCCTCGTCGCGGACGTACCGGCCGAGCACGCGCGGATAGGTGCCGTAGCTGCGCGGGTGGGTGGGGCCGTCGGCGGCGGCCCATTCAGGATCGACACCACCCGCGTCGGTCGCGATCTTCATCCAGGGCTGCCGGAGGTTGAGGCGCACGTTCTCCTCGCTCATCATCGAATAGACGGTGAAGATCCGCTGCTCCTCGGCGATCAGGAGATCGATCGCGGCATCGAGCCAGTCCTGCCCGCGCAGCCGCGCGATCTCCGCCAGCGAGCGTCCGGCGTACTGGCGGTGCTCCGGCAGGCGGAAACCGAGCGGCAGCACCCCGTCCGGCCCGGCCTGATTCCCCATGTCCTCCCACGTCCCGTCGGGGTGCAACACCGCCTCACGCGCCCGGGCGCGGATCGCCGGGTCGCGCAGGCGCTCGTAGAACCGGCCGCCCTCGGCCAGCCAGGGCGGCAGGACCGAGGAGAGCCCGGTGCCGCCCGCGGTGTAGGGATACATGTCGGCGGTCACGTCCAGGCCCGCCGCACGGGCCGCCGCGATCCGCGCGATCGCCTCCGGTCCCTTCGGCCAGTTGCGCCGCCCCGCCGCCTTCAGGTGGTAGATCTCGACCGCCACCCCGGTGCGCCGCCCGATCGCGATCGCCTCGTCGATCCCCTCCAGCAGCCCGTCCGCCTCGGAGCGCACATGGGTGATGTAGACGCCACCGGCGCGCGCCACGACCTCGCAGATCGCGACGAGCTCGTCCGTGTCGGCGTAGGTATCCGGCGGATAGATCAGGGCGTAGGCGACGCCGAACGCCCCGTCGGCCAGCGCGTCCGCAGTCACGCGGCGCATCGTCGCCAGCTCATCGGCGTTCGCCGGACCGAGGTCCATCCCCTTGGCGTACTGCCGGAGCGTGCCGCCGCCGAAGAACGAGCCGATGTTCGGGGAGACACCGCGCGCCACCATCGCCTCGAGCCAGTCACGGAACCGCCCCCAGCCGCGCGCCCGTTCCTCCCACGCGGTCAGGCGCTCGCCGAAGAGATTATTGGCGAAAGGGGCGACGAGCCGTCCCCCGAATGGTGCCGGGGTCCAGGCTTCGCCCATGATCTCGGTCGTCACCCCCTGGGTGATCTTCGAGAGGCAGCGCCCGTCCAGCAGCAGCGGCACGATCGAGTGGCTCTGGATGTCGATGAAGCCCGGACAAGCGACCAGCCCGGTCGCGTCCACCATCTCCCGCGCCGCCTCGACAGGCACCAAGCCCGGTGGCGCGAGCGCCGCGATCCGGTCGGCCGTGAGCGCGACATCGCCATAGCGCCACGGCTCCCCGGTCCCATCGATGATCCGTGCCCCGCGGATCAGGACATCGAACGCCTCGCCCATCGGCTCCCTCCTCCGCTGCGCCATCCCTGCCGCGCTGCCACGCCTGCATACCCATGCGTTGGGCCAAGCACGATCATGATACGCCTTCGCGTGGCGACGAGCATCGCGGCTCTTCCACGGTTGACGATCGGGAAGGGCGCAATCCGCGCACCACGAGCAGGGTTTGCGCTCGCAATTGTCTCCCGGAGCCGAGCGAATACCGGCCTGGCGAACGCCGGACCACGTTCCGGCTGACGCGATGTCCTGCACGGCGGGTCGGTGTTGCCACCGGGGGCAACGGCCCGCCAACCCGACGCTGATCGGGCAACTCGCTGGGCGTGCAGAAGCCATGACGTTCGGATCGGCGGACACCAGCCGGATCGGCCCAAGCGCAAGCGCGCGTGGCTACCGGCACTCCGGCGGCGGCCTGACCAACAGCGTCGCCTCATAACCCCGCGCCCTCGTCGCCCAATTGCCCTTCTCGCCCGAGTTCACTGGAGCGGACCCTCGCGGACGGTGGCGGACCCGCGAGCGAGAACGCCGTGTGATGACCCGGCACCGGGGCTACAGCACGTCGCCGCGCTTGAGCGCGCTTGGGGTGACGACCTCAGGAGCCCTGACGTGCGGACTGGTCACCCGTCTACGGCGGCTCCACGGAGACCTCGGCCACCCCGGCGCTCGCCCGACTACTTTGGCTACAGTGCCGACGGCGAGCCATCGCCCAACGGGCAGGATTGCTCGATTTTCGTTGCTATAGCTCATAAAATGAGATGGCCCTGGTGGGACTCGAACCCACACGCCCGGGAGCGAAGGATTTTAAGTCCGGCGAGTGCCCCTCCGTCGCCTTCCACCGGGGGCCACGTTCCGCGTCACGCCAGGGAAAAGCGCCGGTGTTCGCTCCACCGCCTTCCACCAATCTCTGGGTGCTCGGCTACAGGTTGGCTACATTTTCTGGGTATGAGCTATCCTCCTGACACGTGCCGTTACGGTACATTGTCCATTCGTTACTCGATGATGGGTATCTCCAGTTCGGTCGCGAGGCTCTGCAAATCGGCGTAGATCGCCGAGTGGAGCGGGATACCGTCGCGGCGGCGCTCTCCCTCCTCTGCTGCCGTCGGTGGTCTGCTGGCGTCCGAATGAGGGTAGACATGGGGTAGAAGAACCGCTTATTAAGAGTCCGGCGCGCGCCGTTCCACCGCTCTCCACCCCGATCCACTGCCTCTGGCGCAACGGGAAAATCAGGGATGTCCCTGTTGTCACGCCCAGGCGCACCAGCACCTCGATGTAGTCGTACTACGGGCGGCTGTCCGGCACGTTCGCAAAGGTCGGCGTCGCCGAAGTCAGCTGCTCCTACTTCCGCACCCCGTTGAGGAACGCCGTCATCTCGCTGCACGATCATGCTCGAATCGCCCGGGGGTCGCGTCACCATACGGAGCTGCCAGGGCCATACGCAACAGGGATGAAGGAGGTTACGAGGAGGTATGATCCCTCGTGCTGACTTCCCGGGCTCTCAACCGCGCCTCGGTACGCGCACTCAGAAAACGAACACCTCCTCGTGCAGCTGGCGACGCGGGAGGTCCGCCCCATGGAGCGCCGCGCGCATGGCCCCCGCCAGGCCCGGCGACGCGCACAGGTACACATCGTGGTGGCGCAGCCCCGGGACGAGTCGCCGGAGCGCTGCGGGGGTCAGGGCGTTCGCCGGATCGGAGGACGGGCCGACCAGGTAGATCACCCGGGCACCGCGGTTCCGGGCAATGGCGTCGAGCTCGGCGCGGAAGATCACGTCGCGCTCGGTCGAGGCCCGGTACAGCAGGGTCAGGTGCGCGCCGGAGACGGGGAGCGTCTCGAACAGCGCTCGCATGGGGGTGATGCCGATGCCGCCCGCGACCAGCAGCACCGACCGGCGCGTGCGCCGTTGTGCGGTCAGCGCCCCGTAGGGTCCCTCCGCCAGGACCGGCGTGCCGGGGCGCACCGCGTGCAGCCGGCGGCTGCCGTCGCCAAGCGCCTTCACGGTGATCCGCAGGGTGTCTTCCCCCGGCGGGGCCGACAACGAGAAGGGGTGTGCCGTGGTCCAGGTCCGGGCCGACAGGAACCGCCAGCGGAAGAACTGCCCCGCCTCCGCGCCCAGCTCGTGCAGATGCCGGCCGCCGATGATCAGGCTGACCACGCCGTCGGCCTCGGGGATGACCCGTAGTACCCGCAGGCGGTGCCGGAAGGCCTGCTGCAGCGGCGCCACGAGGCGGTACCGCAGCACGAGGCCGTAGGCGTAGGTGTAGAGCAACCCCCAGGCGACCTGCGCCGCACGCTGACCGGCCAGGTCCGGACCAGCCAGCTGATGGCCGAACGCCAGCCCTGCGGAGAGATAGGTGAGCAGGTGCAGGGTATGCCATTGTTCGTAGGAGAGTCGGTGCCTGACCGCCCGCGCGGACACCACCCCGACTCCGAAGAGGAGCACGGTGCCGACGGTCGCCCCCGGGAGTCCCGGGAGCCGCAGCAATGCGAGCAGCGCGGCCGCGCCGTTGCCGCCGCGCGCGTGCAGCCAGGACTGCGTCGCGGCCACGGCGTGGACGCCGATCAGCGCGAAGATCAGTCGGCCGCTGACGGCGTGCCAGCGTGCCAGCCGGTCCGCGCCCACCCCCCGCTCCAGGAGGGGCGCGCGGGACATCAGCACCAGCATGACGGCGACGCCGTAGCCGGCGAGCAGGCCCGTGACGTGGGCCACCAGCGGCGGGTCGAGCCGCACCGGTGCCGGTGCCGAGCGGGTTGCCAGCAGCGCCACGGCGACCGCGCCGACATCGAGGAGCATCAGGAGTGCGGAGGGGCGCACAGCGAAGCCCCTGCCGCGCACGGTGAACGGGTGCGGGCCGACCGGGGCGGTCGCGTCAACAGTTCCACCGGGATCAGTCATGGCCCACCGCCCCGCGCTGCTTGCTCCCATGTCCGCTCGGCACGGTCTGCGCCGCATCCGCTGACACAATGGTTCGGCCTACGGTCGTGGCCTCGGCGGTTGTAGTGTCGACGGTCGGCGCGACCGGTGACACCAGAGGACCGGACAGGCCGAGCTGCACGCCCATCATCGTTGCGGCCAGCAGCAGGCCGTACGATACGGCCCGCATCCCCCAGCGGACGCCCCCGACCGGAGTCCGACCGGCCCGGGGCAGCGCGCCCGACCGGGCGGTACGATCATCGCTCATTTAGTCACTCCGTTGCGCCGGCCCCCCATCGGGCGGGCCGCGCTCTATAGATCCATGCCCGGGACTCGCCTGCACGGACACCGTTCCGTACGGCGAAGGGCAACCGATGCACCGTCAGCGGGTTGTCGCACGTGGCCCGCTCGAAGCGGTCGTTGCCACAGGTCACTGCCCGGTGCCGGGGGGACGCGCACCCGTTCCGCTATGGCATCCTCGTCTTCCCGTGCTGACCGCTCAGGTCATGGCCGCCGTGGTAAAAGCCTGCTGCGGTGTGCCATGGCAGCGTAGCGGCGCAGGCTGAACTTTCCGACGGGGCTGGATGGATTTTGGATGAAGAACCCTGGCGCTCCTTGCTGTGCGGTGAGCAAGGGCGGATGGGAGGTCGCACCACGGGAGTACGAGCGCGTAATACGAAGGGCTGGCAATATACGCGAAGACTCGCGAGTATCGATCTTCATATCGGTGATGCCAGGAGAAACAATTTTTTGTCGATATGTACAGGCTGAAGGCCCCTTCCCTATCTCGGGGCAGGAGGATTGGGTGAACTGCACCGCTCGATGCCCTGCCCATAGGCGAGCGTGTACGGGGAATAAGGGTCGCCGTTGAAGGGACGTCCTCTGTCAACAAAATTGTTAACAATTTTGTTGACAGAAAGGGTAGCGCAATACCGGTAGTTTGTTGACTTGGGGTAGCGAGCGGTGGTAGAAGGCGAGCAGGAGGTGTGACCATGACCACGCGCTTGCCTGTGACGGCAGCCCCCGATCGTTTGGAGGCCTACCGGTAGTTTGTTGACTTCGGTCAGGGCGAGGCGTCGAGGGCGAGGCCGTGCCCGTGCCGGAGGTGCTCAAGCAGGTCCCGCAGCGCGGGCGGCGGGGGCAGCGGCGACCAGCCGCGCCCGTAGCGCCGGCGCATCATCCAGGGATCCAGCCAGGCACGCACGCCGCGCCGCGCCACCGGCCAGCACACCTGCGGGCGATTGGCGCGTAGTTCCCCCCCGCCCCGCCGCCTCGTCGGCGGCCGGTTGCGGCAGCAGTCCCTCGCTCGGCAGGTCCGCGCTGGTGGGGGCCGGGTGTCTGTCGTGCCACCAGCAGAAGGAGAACGCGCAGCAGACGAGTTGCCACTGCCGCCGCATGGCCTGGTCGGAGCGGACCTGCTACTGGCTCCAGCCCAGCGCGTACTTGGTCTGCTTGTAGCCCTGCTCCACCCACATCCGCAGCCCATACAGCCGCACCACCTCGGCCAGGTTGGCGGAAGGGAGCATCGCCTCGTCCGGTGGGGCACCCGGCCGGGGGAGGTTGGTGGCCAGATACCAGGTCTGGTGGTCGGGCCGGGTCGCCGGGTCGGTGGTGGCGACGACCGCCCGCCGCCGGGGGGCGGGGCCATACGGCCCGGCCACGACCTCCAGCGCCCACCACGTCTCGGTGTGCCCGTCGCGGAAGGTCCGCACGACCCTGACCCAAGCCCCCGGAGGGAGGGCGTCCCGCCACCCCGCCGCTGCGACCGCGTCCTTGAGGGTGCCGCAGGTCCCTTCCTGATGCCACCAGCCGTGCGACGGCGTGAGCGCGAGCACGTCGCCGACCCGCAACTCGTGCAGGCGCTGGCGAAATCCGGCGTCCTCCCCGTAGAAGCGATCGGCCACGACCGCGCGGAACGGTATACCCGCCGCGACGGCCGTCGCCACCAGTTCCCCGGCGAGCCGCAGCTTGGTACGGAAGGCCGGGTCGGCCTTGCCCTTGGCGAAGTGGTGCTGGGGGGTGTACGGCTCGTAGCCCAGCGGGTAGTAGACCCGCGCGTCGGCCCACAGGCTCGTCACCGAGACCACGCCGCTATCGGTCTTGCCCCGGTTGGCCAGGTACTGCCGCCCCACATGCGCGGTCTTGTACCCCCACTCGCGGTCGCCGTGCTCGTCGATGACCAGCACCCCCTGCGCGTCCGGGGCCGTCGTCGGGTCGGCGCGCAGCAGCGCCAACCGGCGCTCGTTCAGGGCCCCCGCCGTCCAGGTCGACTCGCGCAGGAACCATTGCAGCCCCTGCGCCCGTGCGTGCTGCGCACCGACCACCGGTTCGGGGTTCGCCAGCCCGGTCAGCGTTTTGTTGCGCTCGGCGGGGAGCAGCAACCCCTCCAGGTAGCGCCGGCACCCCTCACGCTGGCGGCGCTGGGAAAAGAGGTCGTCGAACTGCGCGGCATAGGCCTCCAAACGATCGGGGGCTGCCGTCACAGGCAAGCGCGTGGTCATGGTCACACCTCCTGCTCGCCTTCTACCACCGCTCGCTACCCCAAGTCAACAAACTACCGATAGATGAAGAACGCGCCCACATTGTGGCGTCGATGCGCGCACTCGTCGCGCTCGTTGAGTCCGTTCCTGAATCATTCGGCACCGATGGTCAGCCGAACGTCACCCTTGATGATTTACTGGCCGCGAGCGAGCGCTTCGATCAGATCCAGCGTCAGGCAACTATCGCCTACTACGCCTGGGTGATGGATGTCCTCAATGAATTTCCCGAACCGTAGCACCCTAACCCCGTCCGTTCTCCATCCCTCCTCCGTTCCACCCCAGCGCCTCTGCCTGCTCGATGATCGTCTGCGTCGCCTCCTCCTGCTTGTCGGGCGGGTAGCGGTGGCGGCGGAGCACCCGGCGCACCAGGCGGCGCATATCGGCGCGCACCGTCTCGCGCACCGTCCAATCGATCGTCGCCGTCCGGCGGACCGTCTCCGCGAGTTCCTGCGCGATCGCCCGGAGCGCCTCGTCGCCGAGCACCGCCACGGCGCTATCGTTCGTTTCGAGCGCGTCGTAGAAGGCGAGTTCGTCCTCGCGCAGGCCGATCCGCTCGCCGCGCTCGCTCGCCGCGTTCAACTCCTTCGCAAGGGCGATCAACTCCTCGATCACCTGGGCGGTCTCGATGGAACGGTTATGATATTTCTGGATCGAGTCGCCTGACTTCCTCGAGAACGTGCGCGATTGCACGACGTTGGTACGACCGCGACCGGCGATGTCCTCATTCAGCAGCCGCTGGAGGAGTTCGACCGCCAAATTCTTCTGCGGCAGGTCGCGCACCTCGGCGAGGAATCCCTCCGAGAGGATCCCAATGTCCGGCCTGTCGAGGCCCGCAGCGGCGAAGATGTCCACCACACCGCCCGGCGCGACCGCAGAATCAACCAGTTGGCGGATCGCATGATCGAGGTCGTCCTGGCGCTGCGGCGCGCGCGCCCTCCCACCCGATAGCGCGCCACGGAGGGTCTGGAAGAAGACCACCTCATCGCGGATCGCGAGCGCGTCGGGGTGCGGCACCGCGAGGGCGAACGCCTTGACGAGGGCGAGCGTCATATCGAAGAAACGCTGGAGCGATCCCGGCTCGCGGAGGTCCTGGAGCAGGAGATAATCCTGCGCGTTCGGCAGCACCCGGAGCCACTCGGTCGGGCTCCCGCTCAGGAAGTGCGAGTAGTCGAAGCCGTGGAAGAAAGAGCGGCAGACATCGAGCTTCTCCCGCATCAGGTCGACCGCCTCATCCCGATCGATCGCCGTCTTCCCCCTGCCTCCCCCCTCCACGTAGGCGGCCAGCGCCTGCTTGAGGTTGTTGGCGAGGCCGATGTAATCCACGACCAGCCCCCCCGGCTTGTCCCGGAAGACCCGGTTGACGCGCGCGATCGCCTGCATCAGCCCGTGGCCGCGCATCGGCTTGTCGAGGTAGAGGGTGTGGAGGGGCGGCACGTCGAAGCCGGTCAGCCACATGTCGCGGACGATCACCAGCTTGAGCGGGTCGTCAGCGTCCTTGAAGCGGTCGGCGATCGCCTCGCGCCGGGGCTTGTTGCGGATGTGCCGCTGCCAGTCGGTCGGGTCGCTGGCGCTCCCGGTCATCACCACCTTAATCGCCCCGGCCTCGTCGTCGTCGGCATCCCACCCCGGACGCAACCGCACGATCACGGCGTAGATCTCGACGCAGATCCGGCGGCTCATGCAGACGATCATCGCCTTCCCGTCGAGCGCCCCCTGCCCCGCCTCGAAGTGGGTCACGATGTCCGCCGCGACCTGTTCGACGCGCTGCCTCGCGCCGACGAGGGCCTCGAGCTGTGCCCAGCGGGACTTCAATTTCTCCCGCTGGGCGGTGTCCTCGCCCTCGGTGAGCTCCTCGAAACTCTCATCGAGCTCGTCCAGCGCCGCATCGGGGAGGTGCAGTTTGGCGAGGCGGCTCTCGTAGTAGATCGGCACCGTCGCGCCGTCCTCGACCGCGCGGCGGATGTCGTAGATGTCGATGTAGTCGCCGAAGACGAGCCGCGTGTCACGGTCGTCGAGTTCGAGCGGGGTGCCGGTGAAGCCGACGAACGTCGCGCCAGGCAGGGCGTCGCGGATGTGCCGCGCGAAGCCGTCCAGGAAGTCGTACTGGCTCCGGTGCGCCTCATCGGCGATGACGACGATATTCCGGCGCGCGGAGAGGGTCGGGTAGGTGTCGCCCTTCTGCTCCGGCAAGAACTTCTGGATCGTGGTGAAGACCACCCCGCCCGACTCGACGGCGAGGAGGTCGCGCAGCCCGGCGCGATCGCCCGCCCGCTACGGCTCCTGCCCCAGGAGGCCCTGACAGCGTGCGAAGGTGCCGAATAACTGATCGTCGAGGTCGATCCGATCGGTCAGGATGACGAGGGTCGGGTTCCGCAGCGCCGGGTCGCGGATCAGCTTCCCGGCGAAGAAGACCATCGTGAGGCTCTTCCCGGACCCCTGCGTGTGCCACACCACGCCGCCGCGCCGGTTCCCCTCCGGCCCGGCGGCGCGCTTCGTGGCGTCGAGCGCCTTGCGGACGGCGTGGAACTGGTGATAGGCGGCGATCTTCTTCGCGATCGTCACCCCGTCGTCCTCGAAGACGATGAAGCTGCGGAGCAGGTCGAGGAAGCGGCCCGGCTCGCAGACCCCCTTGAGCAGCACTTCGAGCTGGTTCTCGGTCGGGGCGGCGGGTTCCTCCCCGTCGATCGTCTTCCAGGGCAGGAAGCGCTCGCGCGGCGTGCCGAGCGTGCCGAGTCGCGCTTCGATCCCGTCCGAGATGACCTGCACGGCGTTGTAGGCGAAGAAGGTCGGCAATTGCCGCTGGTAGGTCTGGAGTTGCTGCCACGCCTTCCAGATCGTCGCCTGGGGATCGGCGGCGTTCTTCAACTCGACGATCGCCAGCGGGATCCCGTTGACGAAGAGCACGATGTCCGGGCGGCGCTCGACCCGCCCCTCGACGATCGTGAACTGGTTGACGGCGAGCCAGTCGTTCGCGCCCGGGCGATCGAAGTCGAGCAGGCGCAGATGCTCGCCGCGCACCTCCCCGTCGCGCAGCGTCTCGACCGCGATCCCCCTGGTCAGCAGTGCGTGAAAGTCCCGGTTCGCCGCCAGCAGATCGGGCGCACCGGCGGCGAGCACGAGGCGGAGCGCCTCGGCTAGCGCCTCGGGCGACGCCTGCGGATTGAGACTCACCAGGGCCGCGCGCAGGCGACCGACGAGCACGACCTCGCGGTAGTCGGCCCGCTCGGCGGCGGGCTCGCCTGGCGCGATCGTGCCGCCGTGGGTGACGGTGTAGCCGAGGCTGGCGAGCCAGGCGAGCGCCGCTTCTTCGACGATCGATTCATTGAAATTCGCCATATTCCCCGCCTCTCTATCGGTACGTACCCATTGACGTATAGCCCCGATCGTCTATACTTGAAGAAGCTCATCTGCCATGCGTAGAAGGAGTAAAGAGGCCGCCCCTACCGGGACGGCCTCGGCCTATTGGCACGCCTCATACTCCTTCCGCAGCTTCTCGCGCTGGTGGTCCCGCTCCACGGTATAGGTCGTCCAGAGCAGGATATACTCGCCGCGATCATCCAGCACGACGACATAACTGAAGTCCGGCAGCGCAAGCAGGATCCGGTCCTTCCGACCACCCTTCGTCGCGCGCTGATTACGCCAGACGAGCACACGCCCCGTCCCGACCGCCTCCACCATCGCGCGCGGCCAGCGGATCCGCTCCATCCGTCGCTCGTCCGGCTGCCGCGTGGCCTCGTCGTCCCCTGCGCTGGTCACATGGTAATAGGTGTACTCCCGGCCCTGCTGCAACGGGTGGGCTTTGAGCGCCATGCGCTTATTGTACAGGCGCGGTCGGGATGCGACCCAACCAGCATGGAACGCCGCATAGATCGCGCGGTCGAAGCTGTCCCAATCGCCGCCATGCTCCGCCAGGGTGATCAGGGGTGGCAGCCAGTCGCTCGTGCCGCTCATCCGGCGGCCCCACCCGGACGCCAGATGAAGATATTCGCCTTCTCCTCGCCGGAGAGCGTCGATCGTGTCAACGCATAACCCGAACGCTCGCGCATCCGCCGCACGAGGGCCACCTTCGCCGCGCTGGTGTCGAGGCCGCGATTGGCGTAGCCCACCGCACCGATCAAGAGATCGGCGAGTTGGAGTTGCTCGACCTCGTGCGAGCGCACCGTCTGCACACGCTCCACAATCTCCCGGCGGAAATCGTACATATTGTTCAGCAGTACCTCGTGCAGCCGCGCGACCTTCTCTGCGCTCGCCGTATCCTTCACGTCCAGATAGATGCGGTACCGGCTATCGGGCTTGAGGAGGATCTTGATCGTGTTGAAGTACATCTTGTAGTACCAGTCGTCGTGGCTCTGGTTGAAGTCCTGGTGCCGCAGTTTGCCCTTGTCGGGGATCATCAGGGCGCGGAAGTGCAGATCGTCATCGTCGAAGAAGTAGTCGAGCAAGGCAAGGTAGAGCGGCAATCGGGCGGGTGAAACCTTGGTCCACTTCACCTCGAAGTCGGCGGCCATCCCATGCTGCACCTTAATCTCGCGGAGTCGCTCGGCGATCGCGCGCGCCTTCTCCAGCGGGCACCACACCGCCCCGAGGACCATCACCCCCTGCCGGTCGTGTTCCAGGTGCGAACTCTCGTCGCAGTAGATGTTGTAGGTGGCGCTCATCGCGCCGACCCTGCGCCCGCCGGGTCAGCGACGCGGACAGCGCCGGGGCGCGGGACGACGCAGGACCGCGCGCCACGCCAGGCGCGGGTTCGGGCTCCTTCACCCACCGGATCGGTCATCGTTCCGCGCGCGACCCACCGCTCAGCTCCCGCCATCGTTCCTACTCCTCGGTCCAGGTGTACCGCTCGCGCAAGCTGTGGTGCTGCTGATAGGTCAGATACTTCTCGCGCTGCAAGCGCCCGACGACGATCCCGACCGCAATCCCCTGCCGCTCGGCGAAGGCGAGCAGGCTGTCCTTATCGAACGTGCCACGCTGGACGAACTGTGCGTAATCGTCGCCGGGAAGGAGGGCATTGCGCGCGAACTCGTCGGCCTCGCCCTCCATCCGCCGGTACTCGTCGTCGTCCTCGCCTTGCCCTTCCAGGATCGTTCGCTTGCCGTGCCGCAGCAGATGGCCCAGTTCGTGGAAGAGGCTGAACCAGAAGATGTCGGCGTAGCTGCCACGGATGCTCAATTGCAGCACCGCCCGATCGCCCAGCCAGAAGACGGCACCCTGCGCGTAGGTCTTCGGGAGATGCGGCACGGTCACGAACGCCACCCCGCAGGCGGCCAGCAGCGCGGTCAGTTCGGGGACGAAGCGCTCGGGATGCTCGCGGGTGAGCGGACGCAAGGCCGGGAGGGCCGCGCGCAGCTTCGCCTTGTCGAACGGGGCCGTGTCGAGCGTGCGCGCCTCGATCTCCCCCTGTCGCAGCCACGCCGCCAGGGCATACTGCGACGCCGGGGCGTCTGCGCGGCGGAAGGCGCACTCGTAGGCGCGGACCCCTGACACCGCCGCCAGGGTCGAGACGCCGAAGAAGCGCCGCAGGCAGCGCACCTTCTCGCGCGCTTGGCGCACCTTCGGCACCCAGCCAAGCTTTGCCATCGCCGCGTAGGGGAGCTCGGTGAGGAGGTCGGCTTCGTTGTCGAGACTGGCCTCCTCCGCCCGGCGCGCTCGCGCCAGCTGATACTCCATCTCCAAACCGAGCCAGATTTCGGCAGGCACCTCCAGAACTTGCGCCAGTTGCAGCGCCGTCTCATGGGTGATCGCCTTCCGCCCCTGGATGATCTCGTTGATCGCCTGGGTGGGCCGATCCATCCGTTGGGCGAGGACGGTCTGGCTCATCCCGTACTCGGTGAGCACCTCGGCCAGGTATTCGCCCGGCGGGATCGGTAGGTCAGAATGGATTTCGGTGGTATCGGTCATGGCCGCATCAGTCATCATAATGCTTGCTGACCTCCTCGATCCGCACTATCGTCATCGCGCTATCGGAGAAGGTGAAAATGAGCCGGGAGCGCCCGCTCAGCGTCGCGGCCCATTGGCCCTCGCGGTCGCCGTGGAGCGGGTGGCAGCGTAGCCCCGGAAGGTTCTTCAGCGTGTCGAGGTCGGATGCCGCTTTGATCAGGTTGATCCGCCCGATATAGCGCCTGCCAATGTCGGGACCGAAGGCGCGGGCGGCTTTGGCCGATTCCCGATAGCACTCCTCCAGCCGCCTGGTTCGGAATCGCACCTCCAAACCACCCCTCCAGGTACCAAGTATATCCCACCAAGGGGTAAATAGCCATAAAAATCTTCGCCCAAGGGGTGAAGAATGCCTCATTCGAGGAGTGTAGCAGCTTTAGTCCGTACTAGCAAAACGGGGTGTTGTGCCCGAGCGAGCCTCAGCGCGATCGCAGGGCGTTCTCACGTCAGCGCCTCCACGAGGGGTGCCGCGCCCGGTACGCGGAGTTCGCCGGAGAGCAGGCGCGGGAGGAGGGTATCGCGCAACTCAGCGAGGGTCCGAGATTCCAAGCTGTTGGCGATGATACGCTGGAGTATCGGGCCGAGAACGCGATCCGCAGCCTCTAGCACCTTGCCATCCGGCACCACAACCAGGGCTTGAGAAAGATGCTGCCGCTGGATGTGTCCCATCGTGGTGGCTTTGCCTGCCGCGATAGCCTGGAACTCGGGTAAGTGGTGTCGCACCCAGTAGTAGTAGAACCATTTTGGGTACTGCTGTGATGTAACCTTGAATAGGTGCTGGTTGAGCGCGCCGCGACCACCACACCACAAAGCAACTTCGAGGCTTCCCGACCAGGAGAACAGCACATCGCCGTCAACGATGACATATTCAGCAGGGATACCGACACTCGCGCGATCGGCACTCTCGGTCGTACCCTTGCGAAGTTGTGCGATCTTGATTACGGGCAGCCAGGCGCAATCTACAGGTGGATACTTTTGAAGGGCGAGGCCATTGAGGAAGTGCGCGATCTGATCCAGCCCTTTGACTGCCCATCCGTGCGGCATTGGCCCATCAGTGGTTTCATCGAACCCATCGGGAACCAGCGCCGCCGCCCCTGCATCTAGTCCTTCCGGCTCCCTGTACTGGCTCCCCTGGTCGTCCGCGCTCCGATCGTGCACAGCTTTGAATGCGGTATGCTGCGTGACGCGTTGTCGTGGAAGGGGCAGCGTGGGAGGGTGCGTCGTTGTCGAGGGAGGGCCAACGATGTTCGCGGCGGTTCGTCAATTAGGTAACTGCAAAGAGAAAACCCTCCCATCCGGGGTATACTCCTCGCTACGGATGGTGTGGGAGGGTGTGAGGAGGGCAGCGATGGAACTGACCGCAGCGGTCAAGGCCTTGCTCCAGGACGCGG
>JAABUR0100002520.1_pt1 | contig 27751 bp, 26 predicted proteins | sample 5560091 | NCBI WGS metagenome assembly JAABUR01 (sample SAMN10711879, study PRJNA513375) | rock metagenome | isolation source: Antarctica rocks | place: Antarctica: Victoria Land, University Valley sud
CATGCTCGAGTTTCAGACGACCCGAACCATGGCCGAGACCCCCGACCCAAACGCGGACCCCCACCACCGCAACCGCCACCACCGACCGCCAGTCAGCCCATCAGACCCCGCTTAGACGCGAAGCTCCTGTTATGGCGAAGCCCTGGTCAACCGGCTGGACGTCACCCAGCTCACCGGAAGCTCGGTCACCCCGGAGGTGAAGCAGGCCGTCGCCGACGCTCGGCGACTCTGCATCTGAACCGCGAACCCGTCCTTGACTGAGCTGAGCGAAGGACTTTGCGCGTATCGCCTACCGGCTCGGCTCCTCATAGGGAACGGGACAGCGCGTCGACCACTTCGGACTGCACGAGCGTGAGAACGTCATAGAGCCAGCGGAGTTGGTCTGCGGGGTCGTCCGGGTCGGCTTCAGAGCCGAACGGTTCGTCATCCTCTGACACGTCGAGGCGCGTACCCACCACCAGGCGCACGTCGTTCAGTGCTCGCAGCAGGGCACCGAGCTCGTCATCCGTCACGACCTGATGCCCGATCACCCGCTCGAGCATCTCGTAACTGGCCTTGCGGCCGTCGCGCAGGCGGTCGCCGGACATGACCTGGTACTCGGCGTCGCGGAAGGGGTCGTCGGTGTAGGCCGTCGGGAAGAGGCGGCGCAGCGACGGGTCCTCGGGTTCGTCCTCGATCAGCTCGGTCATCTGGCCGGCGAGAGACCGCAGCAGCTCGCGCAGCTCGTCCGAGAAGTGCAGTTCGTAACGACCGTCGCGGCGGCGCTTGACGGCCCGGCTCCGGAAGCTCGGCACCAGCTCAGGTGTCCTGTTGCATGGTCGCCCACAACCCGTGCTCATGGAGCCGGAAGACGTCGCGCTCGGCCTCCTCGCGCGTTCCCGATGAGACCACCGCGCGGCCCTTCTCGTGCACGTCGAGCATCAGGCGCTCGGCCTTGGCGGCGCTGTAACCGAACAGCTTGCGGAACACAAAGGCCACGTAGGCCATCAGGTTGATGGGGTCGTTCCACACCAGGACGATCCACGGCAGATCAGGCTCGACTTGGTCCTCACCGCTCGGTGACCAGGTCCGCTCCGGAGCCTCTACCGGCACCGAGCTCAGCGCCGTTCGACGCGTCGGCAGGCTGGTGGGCATGGGCCAATCTTGGCGGATCGGTCACCGCCGGGGACAGGCCGAGCAGGAACCACAGGACCGCCACCCACAGGACCGAAACTCCCAGGATGTGCAAACCCACCAGCAGCGGCGGGACCTTGGTGAAGTACTGGGTGTAGCCCACGACGCCTTGCAGCACGACGGCGGTCAACACCAGCTCGGCGCGAGCCAGCACACCGGTCCCTACGGGGGACCGGCGCAGGCGCCACACCGTGAACAGCACGGCGCCGAGGAGCAGCAAGGCGAGCGAGCTGTGCACGCGCGCCACGTCACGCACGGCGACGTCGAGCCGCTGGACGAACTTCCCGTCGTTCTGACCGGAGTGCGGGCCGGCCCCGGTGACGGCGGTACCGACCACGGTGGTGGCGGCGGTCAGTCCCACCATGATCCGCGCCCACAGCCGTACGTCGTCCGGGACAGGCGACGCACGCGACGGGCGATCGGGGGAGCGTTCATCGGGTAGCCGGGCCCGGTGCACCAGGACCACGGCGTCGAGCACCAGGAGCATGGACACGATGAAGTGGCCCTGGACGAGCACCGGGTTGAGGTCGCTGTACACGACCACCGCCCCGAGCAGGATCTGAGCGACCACCCCGACCACCAGGCCCACCGACAGCCAGACGAGGTCGCGCCGCACTGGGGTCCGAAGCGCGGCGGTGAGCACGGCGACGATGACGAAGGCTGAGACCGCGGCGGTGACCAGGCGGTTGCCGAACTCCATCCAGTCGTGGAACCCCGATGCGGGCACGAAGCGGTCGGCCGAGCACCCCGGCCAATCGCTGCACCCCAGCCCGGAGCCGGTCAGCCGGACGGCGCCGCCGGTCACCACGATCAACACCAACGCGACTAGGGCACCGACCGTGATGGCCTGGTATATGCGAGGTGACACTCGCGGCAACCGCACAATCCGATGTTACGAGTAGGCGGGTGCCTTCCTCCAAGAGGGGGCTCCTTCCGCCTTTGGCTACTCAGGGCACGACGAACGTAGGGTTGCGACGTGCAGCGGATGGCCAAGCTCCCGACGCCCATCGGCGTCGGCCCGGAGGCCGTGCCGAACTCGATCCGAACCCGGGCGGCGGCCTACGTGGCGCTCACCAAGCCCCGCATCATCGAGCTGCTGCTGGTCACCACCGTGCCCACCCAGATAGTGGCCAACCGGGGCATGCCTGCGCTGTGGCTCATAGTGGCCACGGTCCTGGGCGGGACCTTCGCCGCCGGCGGGGCCAATGCCATCAACATGTACGTCGACCGCGACATCGACCGGCTGATGGACCGCACCAAGGGGCGCCCCCTGGTGACGGGAGTCGTCACCCCGGCGGCGGCACTGCGGTTCGCCATCGGGCTCGAGGTGGTCGCCTTCTTCTTCCTGTGGGCGACCGTCAACCTGCTCAGCGCCGCCTTGGCCGTGGCCGCCTGCCTGTTCTACGTGTTCGTGTACACCCTCTGGCTCAAGCGCACCTCGAAGAGCAACATAGTGATCGGCGGAGCAGCTGGGGCGGTGCCTGTGCTGATCGGCTGGTCGTCGATCACCGGCTCGTTGGGTTGGGCGCCGGTGGTGCTGTTCGGCGTGATCTTCATCTGGACCCCGCCGCACTTCTGGGCATTGGCGGTCAAGTACAAGGATGACTACGCCGCCGCCGACGTACCCATGCTGCCGGTCGTCGCCAGCCTCCACCGGGTGTCCGTCCGGATACTCGCCTACACCCTGGCCTTGTGGGCCTTGAGCCTGGTGTTCGCGCCGGTGGCCGGTATGGGCAACCTCTACATAGGGGCGGCGGTGGTGCTTGGGGCGGTGTTCACCGGGTTCGCGGTACGGCTGTGGCGGTCCCAATCCGCCAAGGTGGCGATGGGCCTGTTCCACTACTCGATCTCCTACATCACGCTGCTGTTCGGGGCCATGGCCATCGACCAACTGGTGCGAGCCGGTCGGTGACTGGGCGTTTCCGGAGCGCCGGAGCCGCTGTGTATTGTCCCGCTCCGCACCGAATCGTCCCCGTCGCTGCCGGCGCTCGCCCTGCGAGTGGTGAGGTTCCTTCGTAGATGGCACTTACCGAGACCCCGCCCCGAGAGGCCGAAGCAGTGGTGCCGCCGTACGAGGCGCCGCCCGCTCCCGCCCGCGGCTTGGCCTCGGTGGTGGGCACCTCTGATCACAAGGTCGTCGGCCGCCTGTTCATGGGGACCGCCTTCCTGTTCGGCCTGGCGGCCGCGGGGGGCGGGCAACTGGTCGCCATCGATCGAATCGATGGGACCACCGGCAACACCATCCTCAATCACGACACCTTCTTCCAGGTGTTCACGCTGCAGGCTGTGGCCGGCACCTTGCTGTTTGCCCTGCCGTTGCTGATCGGTCTCGGCCTGCTGGTGGTCCCGTTGCAGATCGGTGCCAAGACGGTGGCCTTCCCCCGAGCGGCGGCGGCCGCCTACTGGTCCTTCCTGATCAGCGGTTGCCTGGTGGTGGCGAGCTACGCCATGAACGGCGGACCTGGCGGCGGGTCCTCCACCGGCGTCGATCTGTGGGCGTTGGCCATGCTGGGCGTGGTGGCCAGCCTGCTGCTGGCCACCCTGTGTGTGGTCACGACCGTGCTCGGCCTGCGGGCACCGGGGATGACGCTGGACCGGACACCACTGTTCTCGTGGTCGATGCTGGCGGCCGGCGGCGTATGGCTGCTGTCGCTGCCCGTCCTGGCCGCCTCGCTGCTGCTCGTCTACACCGGTCATCGCTTCGCTGGGCGGTCGTTCGCCTTCAGCTCGAACGACGCAGTCTTCCTACGAATCCGCTGGGTGCTCTCCCAACCGCAGCTCTATGCGTTCGCCGCGCCGGTGCTGGGGATCGCCGCCGATGTGGTGGTCACCGCCGTCCGGCGCCGCCAGATCCTGCACCGGACCGCCATGGCCGCCATCGGTGCCTTCGCCGTGCTCGGCTTCGGTGGCTACGTGGCCACCTTCGACAACCCGAAGGTCCTCACCGAACCGGTCTTCGTGGTCGGCGCGTTCGGGGCCGTCATCCCGCTGCTGCTGTTCGGCGGCCTGTTGGCCGACACGCTGCGGCGGGGCTCGGTCCGCCTGACCAGTCCGCTCGCCTTTGCCAGCGTCGCTTACCTGATGCTGCTGGCGGGCGTTCTGGCCGGAGCCGCAGTAGCGGTCGACGCCTTCGATCTCCAGGGCACGGTGTGGAACACCGCGGTCACCAACTACGTGGTGCTGGCCGCCGTCATCGGCGCTCTCGGCGGCCTGCACCACTGGGCGACCAAGATCGTCGGTCGTCCCCTGAGCGAGCCGGTCGGCTACCTGGCGGCGCTGGCCCTGCTCGGCGGCACCGTCCTGACCTGCTTCCCCGACCTCATCTCCGGCGCCTTTGGCAACCGCACCGACAAAGTCAAAGGCATAGAGGCCCTGAACGCCATCGCGGCAATTGGCACCGCCGTGGTCATACTGGGCGCCCTGTTGGCGGTGGCGAACGTCCTGGCCGGCCTCCGCCGGCGGTCGGGCAAGGACGACGAGGGCGAGCCCGACCCCTGGGTGGGAGGGCTCACGTTGGAGTGGGCCACCAAGTCGCCTCCACCGCCTGACAACTTCGACGTCGTGCTGCCCGAGGTCACCTCCGAGGCGCCGCTGCTGGACGCCCGCCGGGCCGATGAGACCCAGTCCGATGTGACCGAAGGGGCCGGCGTCTGATGGCCGCCGCCACCGCCAACCCGGAAATCTTCACCGGCGCACCGGCCGCACCGCCGGCCCGGCCCCGGCTCCTGCTCACAGGCACCTTCTTGGTGATCGGCTGTGTCCTCATGCTCTTCGCTGGGTTGTTGGGCGTATACCTGGCGGCGCGCCACAACGTGATCCACCCGGCGTCCGGCAAAGCCGGGAGCTGGCTGCCCAAGGCCGCCGAACTGGTCGCCGGTAAGCCCGTCGACGCCAAGATCCCGCTGACGCCCGGAAACATGATCTTGTTCACCCTGGCGCTCTCAGGGATCACCATGCAGTGGGCCGTCTATTCGGTCGGCAACAACGATCGCCAGGGCGCCACGCTGGCCATGGTCATCACCATCATGTTCGGCATCGCCGCCATCTCCGCCACGTCGTTCCTCTACACCCAGATGCACCTACCGGTGAGCACCGCTCAGGGGGTGCTCATCTACACGATCACCGGTGCCCACCTGGCCATGGTCGTGGTCGGTCTGGTGTTCGCGTCAGTCATGACCTTCCGCACGCTCGGCGGCGAATACGCCGGCCGTGACCGCGAAGGGATCACCGCCGCCGCCATCTTCTGGTACGCCACCATCGCCGTCTACGCCGCGATCTGGCTGGCGATCTACATCACCAAGTGAGAACCGGGAGCCTCTGACCCATGTTCACCAGTGGTTCCAAGTACTTCTTCGGCTTGGCGCTATTCGCCTTTTTCGCGGCGGTCGTATACGGCGCTGCCAGCGGTGATCACACCGGTCCCATCTCCATGATCGTCGGTCCTTTGACCCTGGGGTACAAAGGGGCCGTCGGCGACCACGTCGGCTACTCGATCCTCATGGGACTGTCGGTCACATCGCTCTTTCTGGGCTGTGTGGTCGTCGCCTTCCGGGACGACGACGCCGCCGCCCTCGCCGAGGTGGCCCACACCGAGTCCGTTCCGGACGTGCTCCCGCCAGCGTCGCCCAGCTACATACCGATCTTCGCCGCTTTCGGCGCCGCCACGGCCCTGGTCGGCCTGGTGGTGGCCGCCCCGCTCTTCCTGTTGGGCGTCGTGATCTTGGTGATGGTCACCGTCGAGTGGGCGGTCAAGGTCTGGTCCGACCGGGCCACCGGGGACCCCGAGGTCAACCAGCGCATCCGCAACCGGATCATGTACCCGATCGAGATCCCGGTCATCGGTGCCATCGTCATCGCCTTTTTCGTCGTGGGGATCTCCCGCACCCTGTTGGCGCTGCCTGAGATCGGCGCCGACATCCTGTTCGGCGCCGTGCCGGCGGTGATCCTGCTCGTAGGGGTGCTCATCGCCAACCGAGAGCGGGTCAGCAAGAACGTGGTGGTCGCCATCATCCTGATCGGTGGCCTGGCGGTTCTGGTCGGCGGTGTGATCAGCGCTTCGGTCGGCGGCCGCCACTTCGAGAAGCACCAGGACAAGACCGAGCAGGGAGCGCCGAGCGTTCAACCAGCCGCGTCGGGCACCGTCACCGAGGCCGAACGATGACCGGTGCCAGGCGCTCGCACGACTTGGCAACCGGCCGCACGGTGGGGCACGCTCGCCCGTCCGACGTACCGGGAGAACACTCCATGACAGGTCTCCGGGCCCCCAGCGCCGCCACGCCGCGATCGGCCCGGCGCGCCGCGGCGGCCGGCGCCGGGGTGTTGCTGGCGGTGACGGCCGGCTGCGGGGGAAGCGGCCACAAGCAGACCACCTTCAGCCCGAAGGGCTCCCAAGCCCGCGACATCGCCAACCTGATCAACCCGGTGTTCATCGTGGCGGGCGTGGTGTTCGTGCTGGTGTTGGGCGGAGCGCTGGCCCTGTCCCTGAAGTTCCGCGCCAAAGACGATGAGGAGTTCTTCTCCGACGACGTCTCGCCCAAGCAGGTCCACGGCAAGGCCAACCTGGAGATCGGTTGGACGATCCTCCCGGCGCTGATCCTGTTCGCCGTGTCCATCCCGACGGTGAGCACCATCTTCACCCTCGCCAAGAAGGCGCCCCCCAAGTCGGTCCATGTCGAGATCATCGGCCAGCAGTGGTGGTGGGAGTACCGCTACGACACCAACGGCGACGGCAAGTACGACGACGTCACGACCGCCAACGAACTGGTGATTCCCGAGGGGGAGAAGGTGCAGCTCGCTATCACCTCCCGCGACGTCATCCACAGTTACTGGATTCCGGCGCTCAACGGCAAGAAGGACGCCGTCCCCAACCACCACTCCCCGCTGGTAATCGAAGCCGACAAGGTCGGCCACGAACGGGAGTACGTGGGCCAATGCACCGAGTTCTGCGGCCTCTCCCACGCCAACATGCGGATGAAGGCCATCGCCATGCCACGCGATCAGTTCGATAAGTGGGTCACCAACCAGCAGAAGAAAGCCGCCAGCGGCACCTTTGCCAAGAACGACAACTCGCTCGCCGCGCTCGGCCAGCAGTACTTCCTCGGGGCCAAGTGCGCTCAGTGCCATGTGATCGACGGCGTGAACAACAACAACTTCGTCGACACCAAGATCACATCGGCTGATTTCGCCGAGTCGGGCAGCGGTTCGACCACCGTCAAGCACACCATCAAGAACGGCAAGTCACCGTCGTCCACCCTCCAGGTGTCGGGGGCGGCCCCCAACCTCACCCACCTCATGACCCGCACCACCTTCGCCGGCGCGCTGTTCGACCTGCGCATCGATGACGGCCCCGGCGGGTACTGCACCAAGCTCGGAGTGCATTGGGCGGACAAGCCCGCCGACCAGGAACGTTGCCTCAACGTGCCCGCCCTCAAGAGCTGGCTGCGCAACCCGCCCGGGGTCAAGCCGATGGCGCCGGATCCCGTGCCGGGTCGCACGGGCGGTCGGGGCATGCCCAACCTGAACCTGTCGGAGTCCCAGATCGACCAAGTAGTCGCTTACCTCAAGACGCTGAAGTAGAGGTCACCCATGGCAGAGATCACCGCCTTCCAAGGCGACAACTTGGCCCTTCCCGCCGGGGACCGGCCCGCCTCCGCACCGCTGGGTGTGTTCGCCCGCCCCAAGGGGGGCAAGGGCTGGCGCAGCTGGGTCACCACCGTCGACCACAAGAAGATCGGCGTGATGTATGGCGCCGCCTCGCTGGTCTTCTTCGTGATCGGTGGTTTGGAGGCTCTGGCCATCCGCTGGCAGTTGGCCACCCCCAACGGCAAGTTCCTCAGCTCCGACCTCTACAACCAGATGTTCACGATGCACGGCACCACAATGATCTTCCTGGTGGTGATGCCCATCGGGGCGGCGTTCATGAACTACCTGATCCCGTTGCAGATCGGGGCGCGCGACGTCGCCTTCCCCCGACTCAACGCCTTTGGCTTCTGGTGCTTCCTATCCGGTGGCCTGATGCTCAACTCCTCGTGGCTCCTGGGCCACGCTCCCGACGGCGGCTGGTTCAACTACGCGCCGAACAGCGGCGTCGCTTTCTCGCCGACCCATGGGATCGACTTCTGGAACATGGGCCTGCTGATCGCCGGCATCGCCTCGCTGACCGGTGCCATCAACCTGATCGTCACCTGCATCAACATGCGGGCACCGGGCATGACGCTCATGAAGATGCCGATCTTCACCTGGATGGCGCTGGTGACCCAGTTCCTGCTGCTGTTCGCCATCCCCGTTCTGACCTGCGCCCAGTTCCTGCTCATGTTCGACCGGTTGTTCCACTCCAACTTCTTCAACACCAAGCAGGGAGCCGACCCGCTTCTCTGGCAGCACTTGTTCTGGATCTTCGGACACCCGGAGGTCTACATCATGATCATGCCGGCCTTTGGAGTGGTCTCGGAGATCATTCCCGTCTTCTCCCGTAAACCCATCTTCGGGTATCCCTTCATGGTGTTCTCTGGCATTGCCATCGGGTTCATGGGCTGGGGCGTGTGGGCCCACCACATGTTCGCTTCCGGCATCGGCCCTATTTCGGTCGCGGCGTTCTCCATGTCAACCATGTTCATCGCCGTGCCGACCGGCGTGAAGATATTCAACTGGCTGGGCACCATGTGGGGCGGCAAGCTCAAGTTCTCCACCCCCATGTTGTTCGCGGTGGGCCTGGTCACCATGTTCACCATCGGGGGGTTGTCCGGCGTGACCCACGCCGTCTCGCCCGCTGACACCCAGCAGACCGACACCTATTACATCGTTGCCCACTTCCACTACGTGTTGTTCGGAGGTTCGCTGTTGGCGTTCATGGGCGGCTTCTACTTCTGGTGGCCCAAGGTCTTCGGATATGCCCTGAACGACACGCTCGGCAAGGTCCACTTCTGGGTGATCCTCATAGGTTTCAACCTCACCTTTGGCCCCATGCACGTACTTGGACTCGAAGGCATGCCCCGCCGGACCTACACCTACAAGGACGGGTACGGCTTCAACCTCTGGAACATGGTGGCCACGATCGGTGCGTTCACCATCGCGGTGTCGGTCCTCATCTTCTTCGCCAACATCTACTTCAGCCGGCGGGCCGCCAAGCGAGCGTCCAAGACGGGCGTGCTGACCTTTGATGCCGATCCGTGGGACGGGCGCAGCTTGGAATGGAGCATCCCGTCGCCAGCGCCGGAGTACAACTTCGACCCGGTCCCCACGGTGGTGAGCCTGGACGACTTCTGGTACCGCAAGTACGAGACCACCGACGACGGGCGGCTGCTCAAGGTGGCCGACGGCAACGACATCGCCCAGAAGCCCACCGGCGAGCCGGTCCACCTGCCGTCGCCGTCTTACTGGCCGATGGTCTTGGCCTTCGGGCTGCCCATCATCGGGTACGGCCTCATCTACAACCTGTGGCTTTGCCTGGTCGGGGGTTTCCTCCTGATCACCGCCATGTACGGCTGGGTCATGGAGCCTTCTTCCGACCCGGAGGCTGGTCATGACGACCACCACGTCCCGCCTGGCGGTTCTGCCCCAGAAGGCGCCGAACCGGCCGCGGTCGAGACCGAGGAGGCCGCGCTCGTTGACTGACACCGCCGCCAACTACGAGACGGTCACTGGGACCGTCGCCGTCGAGGAGATCGCCCAGCACCCGACCAACACCGGCATCACCAACGAGAAGCTGGCCATGTGGGTGTTCCTGGGATCGGAGTGCCTGCTGTTCGGTGGGCTGATCTCCACCTACATGCTCTACCGGGAGAAGCACGTGGTCGGGCCCAAACCCCACGACCTTTACAACATCCCGTTCACCTCGATCAGCTCCTTCGTGCTGCTGATGAGCTCGCTCACCATGGTGCTGGCCGTGTCGGCCATACAGCGGGGCGATCAGCGCCGCATGCGCACCTGGATCTTGACGACTGCGCTGTTGGGGGCCAGTTTCATCTCCGGTCAGGTCTTCGAGTTCACCGCCTTTGTCAAGGAAGGCATGGGGTTCACCACCAACGCCGCCAGCTCGGCGTTCTTCACCCTCACCGGGTTCCATGGAGTCCACGTCACCATCGGCATCATCATGTTGCTGTCGGTTCTGGTCATGTCGCTGCGGGGCCGGCTGCCGGCCAGCCGGGCCGAAGCGGTCGAGATCGTCGGTCTCTACTGGCACTTCGTCGATGTGGTCTGGATCCTGATCTTCACCGTCGTCTACCTGGTCCCAACCTGAGAGCGAGCCTTCGATGACCGAGAAGATCACCTCCGTCAACCCGGCGACCGCCCACTCGGTGACCTACGGCGAAGGCCATCCGCACGCTGGCGTAGGAGCCCACGCCGGCGATCGCGAATACGTGATCATCGCCATGGTCCTGGCTGGGCTCACCGCCCTGGAGGTGGTGCTGTCCTACGTCAAGATCCTCGAGGGCGTGTTCCTGGTCGTCCCTCTGTTGGTGGTCATGGCCATCAAGTTCGGGCTGGTCGGCTCGTACTTCATGCACCTCCGCTACGACAACCGGTTGCTGACCAGGGTCTTCTACGGCGGCCTGTTCCTGGCGGTCAGCGTGTACGCGGCCGCGTTGATGGCCTTCCACTTCTTCAGGTACTGACCCGTCGTGTTGGTCGCCGCCGCCACCGACTATTGGCGGTTCCGGCCGCACCCGGAGGTGTGGCTGCTGGTGGCCTCGGTGGTCGCCCTCTACACCTACGCCATGCGGGTGATCGGCCCCAAGGCGGTCCTGCCCGGTGAGCCGGTGCTCACCCGGCGCCAGCTCGCCTGGTTCATCGCCGCCGTCACGACCTTGTGGGTGGCCTCGGACTGGCCGCTCCACGACATCGCCGAGGACTACCTCTACTCGTTCCACATGGTGCAGCACCTGTTGCTCACCTTTGTGGTGCCGCCGCTGTTCCTGTTGGCCATCCCCTCCTGGCTGGCCCGGTTGATCATCGGCCCGTCCGGGTCGCGCAGCTACGAGCTGGTCCGGCGGGCATGCCGTCCGGTGTTCGCCGGCGTGCTGTTCAACCTGATAAGCGCCGGAAGCCACTGGGCGCCGATCGTCAACACCTCGGTCCGCATCGGCGCCGTCCACTACGGGCTCCACCTGGTGTTCGTAACCACTGCGCTGATGATGTGGATGTGCGTATGCGGTCCCATCGCCGAGTGGCGCATCGCCCTGCCCCTGCAGATGATCTACCTGTTCCTGATGTCTGTGCTGCCCACCGTGCCCGGTGCCTGGCTGACCCTGGCCGAAGGCCCCCTTTACCACGTGTATGACCACCTGCCCCGAATGTGGAATGTGTCGGTGATCCAGGACCAGCAGGCGGCAGGCCTCATCATGAAGCTGGGTGGCGCCATATACCTCTGGTCGATCATCACGGTCCTGTTCTTCCGGTGGGCCAAGCAGAGCGGGTTCGGGACCCCGACCCCGGCGCCCCGCCGCTCCACGGAGGGCCGAACGCCGGTGTCCGGGGGCACTTGAAGCTGAGAGGCCACCCCCGGCTCGCTGGGCCGGTGCGGCGTTTGGTGGGCGCCCAGCCCCTGTCGGCATTGGCGCTGGGTCGTCTGGCTGTGCTGGCGGTGCTCGTGCGAGTGCTCTACATCGTCCATCAGATCCCCGGCTACGTGCCCAACAGCGACGCCCGGAACTACTACTTCTTGGCCAAGTACTTCTCCGAAGGCAAGGGCTTCTCGGACACCTTCCCGCTGCTGACGCTGCACCACACCGCCTTCCGGCCGCCGGCCTTCCCGGTGTTGCTGGGCACCGTCTTCTCGATCACCGGGCCGTCGGTAGGGGTGGCCCAGGGCGTCAACGTGGTGATCGGCACCTTGGTCGTGGTGCTGGGCGCGGCGCTGGCGGCCCGGCTGGGCGGCCGCTGGTCCGGCGTCGCCACCGGGCTGGTCCTGGTCGCCTATCCGCCGCTGCTGGCCAACGACGCCACCGTCCTCACCGAGCCGCTGTCGTTGCTGTTCCTCGCCGTCCTGGGGCTGGCCCTGTCCGCGGACGTGCGGGCTCGGGGGGAAGAGCGTCGCGGGTGGCGGGATCCGACGGTGGTGGTCGCCGGCCTGGCGACAGGACTGCTGACCCTCAGCCGACCGAGCGCCCAGGGGCTGGCGGTGGTGGTGGCGGTCTGGGTGTGGTGGCGGTTGGGGTGGCGGCGGGCGGCGGTGCTGGCCGGGACCACCCTGCTGGTGGTGGCACCCTGGCTGATCCGCAACCAGGTGCAGATGGGTTCGCCCGTGCTGGTCACCACCAACGGGTTCAACATGGCGTCGCGCTACTCGGCTCCGGCCAAGGCCGACGACGGGTTCATCGACGCCATCTCCGACCCACGCATGACCAACGTGCACTACCTGATCTTCGACGAGGTCCAACTAGATAACGCCTTCCGCAACGACGCCATCAAGGAGCTGAAGCGCGACCCCGGCTACGTGCTGCACGTGGTGAAGGACAACGCCTCCATCTGGTTCGAGCTTGACCCGAGTCGCAGCCGCGCCGCCGAAAGGGTTGACGGGCGCAACCTCGACCTGCGCGACAACGCCCGCCCGCTGTTCTTCCTGATCACCGTGGTCGGACTGGCGGGGCTGGTCCTGCAGGCGCGCCGGGCCGGAGCCCAACTCCTGCTGTTGATCGCCGGTTACTTCACCATCACCAGCCTGCCCCTGGTGGCGTGGCCACGGCTGCGGGCACCGTTCGACCTGGCCTGCTGCATCGGCTTCGGCCTGGCCGTGGGCTGGGTCATCGACAAGCGGTCACGACGCCGCCGACCGCCGGCTTCAACCGCCGCTGAGATACCCGTCGAAGACGGCCGGGAACCGGTGCCCGTACCGTGACTGAAGCCACCGGCTTTCCCGTCGACCACCCGGCGGCGGCGCCCGACCCGATGGCCCGGCGTTCACTGTGGACCGCCTTGGCGTTGAACCTCGGCTTCGTGGGCGTCGAGGTGGCAGGGGGCATCGTCTTCGGCTCCTTGGCCCTCCTGGCCGACGCCGCCCACATGGTCTCCGACGTCTTCGGGCTTTCCATCGCGCTGGTCGCCCAGAGACTCACCTTCCGGCCGGCCACCGATCGACACAGCTTTGGCTTCCGGCGGGCGGAGGCCCTGGGCGCCCAGGCCAACGGCATGGTTCTCCTGGCCGTCTCGGTGTGGTTGATCGTCGAGGCCGTCGGTCGCATTCGCCAGCCTGAGGCCGTGGACGGGGGTGGCCTGCTGCTGGTGGCGGTGGCCGGCCTGGCGGTGAACGTGGTCAGCGCGGTCGTCCTGGCGCGGGCGCAACACGGCGGCCACCGGGGACACGACCACGGCGCGGAATTCGCGGGACGGCGGGACCTCAACCTGCACGGCGCGCTGCTGCACATGGCCGCCGACGCGGTCAGCTCGTTCGGCGTGGTGGTGGCCGCCATCGCCATCCTGGTGTGGGGGGCCGATTGGGCGGATCCTGCGGTGTCGCTACTGATCGGCGGCCTGGTGCTGTGGTCGGTGTGGTCGCTGCTGCGCCAGACGACCAACGTGTTGTTGGAAGGCACCCCCGAAGGTCTTGACCCCGACGCGGTCCGGCAGTCCATCAACGACGATGCCGAGGTGAGCACCGTCCACCACCTGCACCTGTGGCAACTGGATGCGACGTCGGTGGCGCTGTCGGCTCATGTGGTGGTCGAGCAAGAGCGGTCGCTGCACCAGGCCCAGGAGATCGGCGATCGGCTGCGCCGCGACCTGGCCACGCGCTTCGGCATCGACCACGCCACCCTCGAGCTCGAGTGCCACCCGTGCGAGACGCCGCACCCTTCGACCGATTCTCACCACTCCGCCTGATGGCGTAAGAGCGGCGAGGCGCGCGGCCGGGCTATGGCTTGGAGATCACGCTCATGGCGTCGTGGTACTTGGCAACGGTGTAGCGGCCCCCCGGCCCCCAACGGTCCAGCTGCAACAGGACCCGCAGACCGGCGGCCTCGGCGGCGGCGGCCACTTGGGCGGCGGATACCTCGGATCGGTTGCCGGTGTCACGGAGCCGGCCCTGCTGCGCCAGGCGCAGGGCGGCGGTGCCGGGCGAACCCATGCGACCGGCTACATCGCGCAGCCGCTCCGGAACGGGCCGCTTGTCGGCATGGTGCAGGACGGCGATGCCGCCGGGCCGCAGCACTCGGCTGATCTCGCAGAGGTACTGGGAGATGACGTCGAGCTCCATGTGGACGAAGGAGTCGAACGACCAGACGAAGTCGACTGAGCTTGCTTCATTGGGAAGAGTTCGACCGTCGTTGAGGTGGTAGCCGACGTTCTCGCGGCCCGCGAACCGCTGGCGGCACGCCTCGATGCAGTCCGGGTTGAGGTCGACCAGGGTGATCGAACGGGCTACTTGGACCAGCGTCTCCGCCCAGCGCCCGTGGCCGGGAGCGATCTCGACTGCGACGGAGTCACCGTTCACGTATGGCAGCAGCAGCGCCTCCATGAGCGCGCTCTTCCACGACTCGTATGGTTGGCCGCAGGCGGCGGCCATGCCCGACCACTCGTCGCCCTCCTCCGCCCAGCGGTGCTCCTCACCCCAGGTCCGGCGATTCCAGTCGACGGTCGGCACGAAGGTCGACGTTAGCTGGGGCTGACCTGAGCCGGGGTTGGCGCCGCCGGTCGCGGTCGCCTACTCCCAGCGAAAAAAGGTGGCGGCAGCCAGGGGCGCGGCCACTGCCCATGCGGCCAGTACCAGCCAGGCCCGGCCGGGCACGGTGGCGCCGGCGGTGAGGCTGTTGTGGAGCACGTCGGAAAGTGCCCCGGCGGGGAGGGCCTGGGCGACTTGACGCAGGCCGGAAGGGAGCTTGGACAGTGGGAAGACCATGCCACCGAGCAGTAGGAGCAGCAGGTAGACGCCGTTGGCCAGCGCCAGGGTGGTCAGGGCCGGCAGGGAGCCGGCCATGAGCAACCCGAGCCCGGCAAAGGCGGCGGTGGCCAGTACGGCTCCCAGCAGGGCGAGGCCGAGCGCCGGCCCCTGGAACCGGAAGCCGAGCAGGAGACCTTCGACGACCAGGACCACCAGCTGCAACACCTCGATGGCCACCATGGCCAACGTCTTGGCGCCCAGCAGCTGGGGTCGGCTGAGCGGCGTCGAACCCAGACGTTTGAGCACGCCGGTCGAACGTTCGAACCCCGTGGCGATGGCCAGGCTGACCATGGCCGTGGACATGATGGCCAATGCCACCACCCCAGGGAACAGGAACTCGATGGCCGTCCGGCCCTGCTCGCGGGGCAGCACGTCGACGGTGGCGAAGAAGGCCAGCAGCAACACCGGTATCAAAAAGGTGAGGAGGACCGATTCCCCCCGGCGCAGGGTGAGCAGGAGCTCGACTCGGGTCTGGGCCACCAGCGCTCGCATCAGCGGACGGGACTCCGCGGGCCGCGCTGGCCCCGGCCGGCCGGGCCGGGCCCCGGCCCCGTTCCCGAGCGAGGACCAGCCGGCGGCTCGTCCTCCAGCCGTATGACCGGGACCTCACCGGTGATGGCGGTGAGACGAAGGAACACATCCTCCAACCGTTGCCGGCCGGCGCGGAGGTCACCCAGAGGCAGATCGCGTTCGGCCAGCCATGCCGTGACGGCCGCGACGTTGGCCGGCGAGGGCGCCGACGCGACCCGGTAGTCGCCGGGGGCTGTCTCCTCCACCGCCGCCATGACCGCCTTGCCGAGGGCGGCCACGTCGATGCCAGCCGGCGCCCGGAACCTGATCTCGTCGGGCGAGCCTGCCGTCATCAGCTCGGCTGGCGTGCCGCTGGCCGCCAGCCGGCCGTTGTCGATTATCAAGACGCGATCGGCAGCCTTCTCGGCCTCATCCAGCTCGTGGGTCGTCAGCAGGATGCAGACGCCGGCGGAGCGCAGTTCGCCGATCACGGTGCGTATGAGTTGCCGGCCGGCCACGTCTACGCCCGAGGTCGGCTCGTCCAGGAAGAGCACTTCCGGCCGGCCGACCAGCGCCAACGCCAGCGACAACCGCTGCTGCTCACCGCCGGACAGCTGGCGCCAGCGCGCCGAGCGGCGGTGGGTGAGCCCCACCCGTTCGAGCAGATCCTCAGGATCCTCGGGATCGTCGTAGAAGGCGGCCACCAAGCGGAGCATCTCGAGCGGCCGGATGCCGGCGTACACGCCACCGGACTGCAGCATCACGCCGATGCGACGGGTCAGCTGGGCGTGGTCGGACTGAGGATCGAGCCCCGCCACCTGGACCCTGCCAGAGCTCGGAGCGCGGTAGCCCTCCAACACCTCGATGGTGGACGTCTTGCCGGCGCCGTTGGGCCCGAGCAGGACCAGAACCTCGCCGCTGTCGGCGGTGAAGGATAAACGGTTCACCGCGGTGAGGGACTCGTAGCGGACAGAGAGGTCCTCCACGTCCACTACAGGCATCGCATCGACGCTAGTGCCCTGACCAAATGGTCGGTCCCTCGCGCGTTGGCGACGAGCAGGTGAACGACGGCTCCAATCCAGTCCGGCGTTTCACCGGGGTTCTCTAGAGTGCCCGTCCGTGCTCGACATCCGGCGTATACGCAGCGACCTCGACGGGGTAAAGGCCGCTTACGCGCGCCGCGGCACGGGCACCGCCGAGTTGGACCGCGCCTTCGAGTTGGATGCCCGCCAGCGGGCGTTGGGCAGCCAGCGCGACGAGCTGCGCAACCAGGTCAAGCAACTGTCCAAGCACGTCGGGCGGCTCCGGGCTCAGGGTGACGAGGACAAAGCTGAAGCGGCGCAGGAGGAGAGCCGTCGGCTAGGTGTGCGTGAGCGGCAGGCCGCCGAAGAGGCCGATCAGGTGGCCGGGGAGTTGCGGGGGGTGCTGCTGCGCACCCCCAACCTTCCCCACCCCGACGTCCCCGACGGCGGCGGGGAAGCTGACAACCCGGTGCTACGGGTCGTCGGTTTTGACCCCGAGGCCTACGGAGATCACCAGCGGGTGCCTCATTCGGAGATCGGCGCCGAGCTCGGCATTCTGGATCTGGATCGGGCGGCCAAGATCTCCGGGTCGATGTTCACGATGCTGCGCGGCCTGGGGGCCACGTTGAGCCGGGCCCTGTGCCAACTGGCGCTGGACGCCAACGCCGACGCCTTTGAGGAGATCCGGCCCCCGTCGCTGGTCCGGACCGCCACCATGGAAGCCACCGGGCAGCTCCCCAAGTTCGCCGACGACGCCTACGCCATCGAGCGCGACGGTCTGTGGGCCATCCCCACCGCCGAGGCTCCGCTCACCTCGGTGGCCGCCGGCGAGGTGCTGGCCGAGTCCGCCCTGCCCATGCGGCTCATGGCCTACTCCCCGTGCTACCGGCGCGAGGCGGGCTCGGCGGGCCGGGACACGCGGGGGATGCTGCGGGTCCACGAGTTCGACAAGGTCGAGCTGTTCGCCTACGCCACCCCGGCCCAGGCGCCGGCCGTGCTCGACGACTTCGTCCGCCGGGCCGAGGCGATCATCGTCGCGCTGGGGTTGGCCTACCGGGTCGTGGAGATCTGCACCGGGGACTTGGGCCAGTCCCACCACCGGTCGATCGACCTCGAGGTGTACGCCCCCGGATGTGACCTGTGGCTGGAGGTGTCGTCGGTGTCGTGGCTGAGCGACTACCAGGCCCGGCGGGCCAACGTCCGCTACCGCGACACCGCCACCAAGCGCACCGAGGTCGTGCACACGCTCAACGGTTCGGCGCTGGCCGTGCCCCGGGTATGGGCCGCGTTGGTGGAGACCTACCACCAAGCCGACGGTTCGGTCTCGTTGCCTGAAGCGCTGCACCCCTACTTGCGCGGTGCCACTTCCATCCCGGGACCGGGGCCGCGATGATCACCGAGCTCGAACCGGTGATACCGCCGCCGGCCGAGGAACGCGAGGGTGCCGGCGACGACCATCCCATGCGGATCGTCACCAGGGAGGTCGCCTTCGAGCCCGAGCGGTGGACACCCGAGCGGCGGGCCAAGGTGGCGGCCCTGTTCGACGGGCTGGCCCCCGATGGCACACCCGCTGGTCACCAGGACGCCTGGCGCAGGTGCCCGACGCCTTGGATCGCGGCCTCACGGCGGCGGGCTGGTCAACGCCCGCCGGAGGCGCCACCTGCGTGGAGCTCGGGTCCGGGACCGGCATGTTCACCGCCTTGCTGGCCGAGCGCTTCGCCACGGTGGTGGCCCTGGATCTGGCCATGGAGATGTTGCGCCTGGCGCCGGCCGGGGTTGGGCAACGGGTGCAGGGCGATGCCAGCGAATTGCCACTGGCCGGCGGCTCGGTCGACGTGCTGGTGCTGATAAACGCCCTCCTCTTCCCGGCCGAGGCCGACCGGGTGCTGGCTGCCTCCGGGGCGCTGGTTTGGGTCAACAGCGGGGGTGAACGGACACCGATCCACCTTCCGGTGGTCGATGTGGCCGCTGCCCTTCCCGGCCGGTGGGACGGCGTCGAGTCCCGCGCCCACGAAGGCACCTGGGGAGTGCTGCTCCGTCGCAACGGTTGACCGCGTTCGCCGGCGGCCGGCGGACGACCGAGTAGCGTTTCGTGGCATCAAGACCCAGGGCTGGGCATGCGTGCGGCAGCCTCTTTGGACGGTCCGGGGCCGCTTAGCGCGGGGAGGATCCGTATGAGCGCCGGTTCGCCCGCCGACGGGGGCGACGTCGCCATACGCCTGCGGGGCGTGACCAAGACCTTCCCAGGCTCTACCGAACCGGCGGTGGCGCCGCTCGACCTCGACATCGCCCACGGCGAAGTGGTGGTCCTGATCGGTCCGTCGGGCTGCGGTAAGACCACCACCCTGCGCATGATCAACCGGTTGATCGAACCTTCCGGCGGCACCATCTCCATCGAAGGTGTCGACGTGCGCGACCGACCGGTCACCGAGCTGCGCCGCGGCATCGGCTATGTGATCCAGCAGGTGGGCCTGTTCCCCCACCGCACCATCTCTGAGAACATCGCCACCGTTCCCAAGCTCCTCGGATGGAACAAGGGCCGCACCGCCGAACGGGTGAATGAACTAGCCGAACTGGTGGGGCTTGAGCCTCGCATGCTGGACCGGTACCCACAGGAGCTGTCCGGCGGTCAGCAACAGCGGGTGGGCGTCGCCCGGGCGCTGGCCGCCGATCCCCCCGTGCTGCTCATGGACGAGCCCTTCGGCGCCGTCGACCCCATCGTTCGGGCGCGCCTCCAGGACGAGCTGGCCGCCCTTCAGGACCGGGTCCACAAGACCATCGTGCTCGTGACCCACGACATCGACGAGGCGATCCGGCTGGGCGACCGGGTCGCGATCATGAACGTAGGCGGCACCTTGGAGCAGTACGCACCGCCCGACGAGATCCTGGCCAAGCCGGCCAACCGTTTCGTCGAGCAGTTCCTGGGAGCCGAGCGCAGCCTCAAGCGCCTCAGCCTCTCCCGGGTCGGCGACCTGGCCCTGCGCGGCGACGCCACCGTCGGCGACACCGACTCGGTGGAAGTAGCTCAAAAGGCACTGGCCGCCAACGGAGCGTCGTGGATCGGCGTCGTGGCCGACGGGCGGTTCTTGGGCTGGGTCGCCCAGGATGACCTCGACCCTGGCCTTCCCATGGGTGATCAGAAGCTGGCGCCGCCGGCCGCCCAGGTGGAGGCGGGTAGCTCGCTACGCGAAGCGCTCGAAGTGATCCTCAACTCGCAGACATCGCGGGCGGTTGTTTCCGACGGCAACGGCCGGTTCGCCGGTGTGGTCTCGCTCGAAGAGATCCGCGAGGGGCTAGTGCGATGACCGCCACCGTCCAGCCCGCGGGGTTGCGTCACTCTTGGACGGCGCGCCGCTGGGCGGCCCTGGGCGCGATCGTGGTGGCGCTGTTGGCCTTCGGCCTCTGGGCCAAACACCGCATCGACGGGCTCAGCACCAGCACCCAGGCCACCAACCCGCTCATCCGGTGGGAGTGGCTGTTCAAACGACCCGAGACCCCCGGCGAGCTGCGGGCCATGACCCAACAGCACCTCTGGTTGACGGTGACCGCGGTTCTGGCTGGCCTGGTGATCGCCTCCCTGCTGTCGCTGCTGGCGTTGCGGCTGCGCTGGACCTTCGCACCCATCACCGCCTTCTCCGGTTTCCTTTACACCATCCCCAGCGTGGCCCTCTTCGGCCTCCTGTCGAGCTACCTCTCAAACTTCGAGTCCGCGGTGGTGGCGCTTACCAGCTACACGTTGCTGGTGCTCATACGAAACATCGTGGCCGGTATCGACGCCGTGCCGAGCCATGTGGTCGACGCCGCTGACGGGTTGGGCATGGGTCGGGCGCGCCGCCTGCTCACCGTGGAACTGCCCCTGGCCCTGCCCGTGATCATCGCCGGCATCCGGGTGGCGGCGGTGACCACGGTGGGTCTGGTCGCTATCACCGCGGTGATCCAGTTGGGCGGCCTCGGCCGGCTGATCTTCGACGGCTACAACAGCTCGGTGTTGTTCAAGATGGTGATCGGCACGATCCTGTCGATCCTGCTGGCCGTTGCCCTGGACCTCACCATCTACGTCGTCGGCGCCCTGCTCACCCCCTGGTCTAGGAGAGCGCGGTGATCGCTCAGGCGTTGGCTGCTTCGGAACCAGGCAATGTCATCGACTGGTTTAGGGATTCCTCGCAGCGGGTCATTGAGGGCCCGATCCCCCAGCAGATGTGGACCACCATCTGGCATTCGGTGACGGGTCTGCTGATCGCCGCCGCCCTGACCATCCCCACCGCCCTCTATCTCGCCCACCGCCGCAAGGCGCAGCTGGTGAGCAACTGGGTGGCCGGGGTCGGTCGGGCCGTTCCCACCGTCACCGTCGTTGCTCTGCTCGCCATCGTCTCTCTCCGTCAGGGCTTCGGCTTCGAACCGTGGCCGATCCTCATCGCCTTGGTCCTGCTGGCGCTGCCGCCGCTCTACACCAACACCTACGCCGCGGTGCGAGCCGTTGATCCCGACACGGTTAGCGCGGCGCGGGCCATGGGTTTCACGGAGCGGGCGATCATGACCAGGGTCGTGCTGCCGCTGGCCCTGCCCGTGATGCTGGCCGGCGTGCGCACCGCCCTGGTGCAGCTGCTGGCCACCGAACCCCTGGGCGCCTTTTTCGGTGGCAGCGGCCTGGGGATCTACCTGTACATCGGACTCGAGAACCGCACCACCAAGATCTACGAGGTCCAGGCCGGCGCCATCTTGGTGGCCGCGGTGGCCATCGGCGCCGACCTTTTGCTGGCCGGAGGTTTGCGCCTCGCCGGGCTCGGCCAACGACGACACCCCGCCCAGGATGCGCCAGCCGAGGTGCCCGAGCCCGGACCTGACCCGAAGCTGGCGGTCACATGACGTGGCCGGGTCGAGGTGTTCGACATGATCCCCAACAACCCCTCAGGGAGGAAGCACCAACCATGAACCACCAACGACGAACTCGCATAGGGGTCATCGCGCTGCTAGTGGCGCTAGGCCTCGTCATGGCTGCGTGCAGCAGCAGCAAGACCAGCGGGTCGGACTCGGGTTCGAGCTCGGGGACCGCCCTGCGGATCGTTCCCGCCCAAGTTCCCGAAGACATAACCCTCACCCAGGTCTATGGGCAATACCTCAAGGCCAAGGGCTACAAGGTCGACATCCAGCCGCCCGCCGGCCAGCGCGAGGACCTCTACCCCAAGCTCGACAAGGGTGATATCGACCTGTTGATCGACTACGCCGGCAGCGCCACGACCTTCTTGGACAAGAACTCGACATCGTCGCCGGACTCGGCCAAGACCTACGCAAACCTGCAAGCTGCGCTCAAGTCATCAAAGACGCCCGCCGAAGCCTTGGATTACGCCAAGAACGCAGAGGACAAGAACGCACTGGTGGTGCTCAAGACCTTCGCCGACAAGAACAAACTCAAGAAGATCTCTGACCTCAAGGCCGTCGAGGGCCAGGTGGTCCTGGGTGGGTCGGCTCAATGCCCGGACCGCGCAGACTGCCTGAAGGGGTACGAGGATCCGGCCAAGTACGGACTCAAGTTCAAGTCGTTCAAGCCCCTGGAGTACGGCCCGCCCCTGGCCGCAGCCCTGAAGAGCGGCGATGTGCAGGCCGCCCAGTACCAGACCACCGCCCCTGAGATCGGCACTGGTGACCTGGTCGCACTGGTCGACGACAAGGGGATGCTCTCGGCCGACAACATCGTGCCGGTGCTGGCCACCAAGGCGTCCAAGGCCTTCGGCAGCAAGCTCACCCAGGACATCAACGCCCTCACTGCCAAGTTGACCACCAAGGACATCACCGCCTGGAACAAGTCGACCGACATCGACAAGCAAGAGCCGGCCGACGTGGCCAAGAAGTGGCTCCAGGACAAGGGCCTGCTCAAGTAGTCCCTGCCCGACCCGGCCGCACGATGCGGCGGGGTGCCTGTACCGGCGCCTCGCCGCATCGGCCACACTTCAGGACATGCGTGACCTGAGTGCCATCCGCGAGCAATACCAGCAGGCCGGGCTAGACCGCACGGCGCTGGCGGCGGACCCGATCACCCAGTTCGAGCGGTGGTATGACCAGTGGGCGGCGACGGATCCCTACGACACCGCCGCCATGGTGGTGGCCACCGCCGACCGTTCAGGCCGCCCTTCCGCGCGTTATGTGCTGCTGCGCTCAGTCGACGAGCGGGGCTTCGTCTTCTTCACCAACTACGACGGCGGCAAGGGCCGCCACCTCGACGCCAATCCGGTGGCGGCGCTCACCTTCGGCTGGATCGATCTGGAGCGGCAGGTCCGGGTCGAGGGTCACGTTCGGCGGGTGTCCGAGGAGGAATCCGATGCCTACTTCTCGGTGCGGCCGCGCCGCAGCCAGATCGCCGCCTGGGCCTCACCGCAGAGCGAGGTGATCCCCGACCGGGCGCTGCTGGAGCGGCGCTTCGGTGATCTCGAAGCCCGCTACCGCGGCCAGGAGGTCCCCCGACCGGACCACTGGGGCGGTTACCGGGTGGTGCCCGAAGCGGTGGAGTTCTGGCAGGGCCGTCCCGACCGCCTGCACGACCGCTTCCGCTACCGACATCAGGCCAGTGGCGGCTGGCTCATCGAACGCCTGGGGCCGTGATCCTGCTGCCGTTCGAGGGAACGGTGCTATGGGGCTGAAGGGATGGCTGTCGGTGCCCGAGGTGGGGTTGCTGGTGCGGGCGTCTGGGAGCGGTTTTGAGGGCTGGGCGCGATGGGCACCGCACCTGCGGTCAGGTTGTCAAAGGGAGTTTGGTCGTTGGCGGTGAGGTGTCCGATGTACCAGCCGGGGATGCCGGGGTGGTTCCAGCCGTCGGGGAGGCTGACGCTTCCGCCGTAGTTGGGGTTGTCCCAGGTTGGTTGGGGTTGGTTGTCGGGCCAGACGATGAAGCTGACGACGTTGTCGACCACGCGGGCGCACAATGTCCATGGCAACGGAGATGTGTTGCCGTCACCGAAAACGGTGCTCAGGTTGAAGCTGGCGATCTGGGTGAACACTTGGGCGTTTGAGGTGTCCCATACATGCACGTTGAAGATCCAGGTGCCGCCGAACAGGATGTTCTTGGTGACGGTGATGCCTTTGGTGAAGCCCTCCGGCGTTGTCGTCAGGCGCAGGATGGCACCTTGCTGATCGTGGCCGGCGGTCTGGCTGGACCAGGTGGCGCATGACTGCTCGTCGGTGAGTGTCGGGCCGCTCGAAGAAACAAAGGCGATCCGGGTGTTGCCGCTGGTGTTGGAGGCGGGAGCGCCGGCTGCGACGGTGGTGCCGGCGAGCGTCAGCGAATAGCGGTCCGCCACGTCCGGGGTGAGCACGCGCCCGATCAGTGACGGGTCCTTTGGTCGTATAACCAGCGTGTCGACCGGGAACCTGGCTTGCGCTCGAGCGGAGTACTCGTCTGACGCGGCGAGGAACACGGCAAGTGTGATGTCACCTTCGGAGAGGATGCGCTCGGACCAGTAGGCGATACCACCGGGGTCGCCGGGACGGCCGAGCAACTGTAGGTAGAGGTTGTTGACTCGGGTGTTGCGCGATTCAGATGATTGGAAGAACTGGGCGGCGACGCTGTATCGGCCGTTGCTGACGGTCACGACGGTCCAGTAGTCGAGACCTTGCTGGTCGGGTTCGCGCAACAGCACCTTGTGGTACAGATCGGTGAGCCAAGGCCGGATGCTGGCGCCGGCGTTGTTGTAATACTCGTCCGAGCTGTAGAAGTTGGCCGCGACCGACGCGACTGATTCTCGACCGGAGAGGATCTCGTTCGACCAGTAGTCGAGGCCTCCCGGGTCGGCTGGCCGGCCCAGAGTGTCGCGGTAGAAGCGCTGGATGATCGTCGATACCCATTCCGGCGAGTTGGCCAGTCCATTCACGACGTCGGCTTGGTTTTCGGTGCCGTTCTGCAGAGCCGTCGCCTGCAACGCGAACTCGGGGTCTGCCGGTGCCCGGCCCAAGAAATCGATATAGGCAGCGGTTATAAAGGGCTGGATATCGAGCGGTTTCGGAGCCTGCGCTCCGGCCGCAGACGGGCCCATCGTCGCCACAGCTAGTATCACGGTCAGCGCGAATCGACCGCACCGAGCATTCGAAGCTGGAAACGACTCTGGCTATACCCCGGTCGCCCCCTCACTTCACCGACCTTATCGGGCCGCGACGCACCAACGTCCAGAAAGGGGCTCTTCGCGTTTCAGCGGGGTTCGGTGCCTAGGAGGGTCTAGTTGCAGCCGCCGATACTGGCCCTGAGAGACGTGGCCGCCCTCAACCACCTTTCCGAAACCGCATCGACGACGGCACCAGTGACCGGCTCGACCGGCAAAGCCCCCGGCGGCCACCACTACGCAGCCGGGGTCAAGTCGTCACCGTCGCCCCCGGGTCAGCGGACCGGGGAGCTCACAGGAGGTCCCCGGTGAGTCGAGAACCGAATCGGGCACCTTGTAGAGCAACTCGTCTCTGGATCTTTCGATTAGGAGGAGAGGCGCCGCTTGGGCGGGGTTGACCAGCTGTGAGACCGGCAACGACAACCGAACGTCGCGTGTGACGACCACGTAACGAGTGTGAGTTGCGGCCAGGCATGCCAGGGCGCGAGGTGCTGGCAGTGAATCGAATCGGGTGGTCAACACCTCAGCCGATTTTGGAAAGAAGCCGGAGTAGCCATCGAGGATCGGGTGGTCGTGGGCCATGGAGCGAGCGACGATGTCTGCGCTCGCTTGGACGAGCAAGAGGTTCGAATTGCCCATTGGGAGGTAGAGGACTGCACCGTCATCGGTGCGGTCCGCCAGTGCTCGGTCGATATGCGTGGGGCGCATGTCGCCTGGAGGCCAGGGGGTGGCCAGGCCTTCGATGACGAGGGCCACCAGCGCGACCAGCCCCACGGCGGCCGCAGCCGGGACCCGGCGTCGATCGGCGGTCCGCAGCCGGCTGGCCAACCGGTCGGCGGAGCGCAATCGGCCGGCAAGCGCATCGGCCAGTCTCGACGCCCCGAGTCCGGCGAGCATTGCTAGGCCGACGAGGCCCAGGGCCCAGAACCGGCCGGGGGCCCGGATCACGCTGAAGCCGGGGACGAGCTGGAATAGCGTGCCGAACGGCGTCCAGCGGGCGATCCCTCCGGTGCCGGATCCTAGGGCCAGCACCCCGCTCACTCCCACGATCACGAGGCCCAGCCGGCCCGCTGCCCAGCTGCGCCGGCCGTCGGGACGTCGGCGACCTCGCCACGCGGTCGCCACCCCGAGGACGGCCAGCAACCAGACGGTCACCCCGGCGAAGACGGGCAGGCCGTGGTTAGTGAGGTAGCCCTCGCTTGGCAGGATGTTGCCCCACACACTGTTCGTCGACTCGGCAGCGAAGAGCCTGCCCCGGTAAAGAGTGGTGTCGGAGAGCGTCCGCTTGAACCCCGGCTGGTCGCGGGCGTTGGCCAGGTAAGGCGGCAAGGTCCACGCGACCCCGGCCGCCCCGGCTACGACGGCAGCGGCGATGCGAACTAGGCCCCTCCAACCGACGTCGCGTGCTCGAACGACCACCGCCAGGACTGTTGCCATCCCGACGAAGACGGCGGAATAGAAGGACACGAGGCCTTGCCACCCGATCACGAGCGCGAGCGCGATGCCAAGGACCCGGTCCGATGGCAGCGCCGACCAAGTCCGGTCCCCGGACCGGCGGTCGGCGAGGATCCAGACGAATGCCATGGCGAGAGGAACTCCAGGCCGCCAGAGCATGTGCACGTGGAAGCTGAGGACGTGAGGCAATGGCCCCACCGAATAGGCCACCGCAGCGACGATTGCAGCTAGGCGTCCGCCGTGCACGACCCGGCCCAACACGTAGGCGGCCAGGGCATTGAGCACCGTGCCAAGGACGATGGCCACGTTGAGCTGCGCTGCGGCCCCGACGCCGAGCGCTCGCAGCGGGAGCAACACGACGGCGACGCCGATCAGGTGATCCGAAAAAGCCAACGATCGAGGCGCCGGCACGAAAATGGACGCGTTCCAGAGGGCATGCTTGCCAAGGAGCGCGCCCTGGACCCAGTCGATGGTCCAAGCCTGGAACTGACCATCGCCGGGCGCGTAGGCCCGACCGCCCCAATCCCCCAGGACGGCCCGTAGCCACCCCATCGCGGAGCCGGTGGCAACCGCCACGACCACGCCAACATCGAGCCAGTTGGCGCCCCGCCGGCGCGCTCGTCGCTTCGCCAGTGGCATCCCGCGACGACTCGCCGTTGGCACACCGTTCGCCGTTGGCACACCGTGACGCTAAACCGGGTTGGGACCCGGCACCGATCCGACAACCCGAAGGGGGGCCCTCGCCACCGCCTCGGTCTCTGCGCCTTCATCTGGGTCGCCCGGCCCCTGTACAGGGACCTAGGTGCAACCGGTGGGGGCGGCAATGGCCACCCGACGGCGTGTGAACCGATAGACAGTCGAGCAGGCCGAGGACCACATCAAGGAGGCATTCGATGTCTGGCGCAGCCGAAACGGGCGGAGCCTCGTGGAGGTAGTCGGCGCGGGACAGGTAACGGCCCCCACCCTCACTTGTCAAACGGCCCAGCTCAGAAGGGCGCCACCGTGGCCGCCAGGTCGTCGTAGCGGGCGAAGTCGCCAGGAGCGAGGTGACCGACGTACCAGCCGACCCGGCCCGGCCTGACCGTGTCCGCTGGGACGAGGGCCCGCAACGCGTGCACGGGGTCGTCCCAAGCTGGTTCCGGATGGGTCGCCGGCCACGTCTTGACGGTGATAACCGGCCCCTGGGCGCGGGCGCAGACCCGCCACGGCAGGGGGGCAAACGCCTCGCCATCGAGCAGGGCATATCCGAAGTCGAACTGGGCGAGCAGGTCAGGCCGCCAAGTGTCGGAGTCGCCGGTCCAGAGGTGCAGGTTCATGTGCCAGTTCACAAAGCCCCAGATGTTCTTGGTGACCGTTATCGCTTGGCTGAGGCCGTCGACGCCGGTCCTAACCCGCAGAGCCAGGCCCTGCTGCACGTCGACGCCCTGCTGCTCGGACCAGGTGGCGCAGACCTGCTCGTCCACCTGCGGCTGCCCCTGCCGCTGGACGTAGATGGTGCGGAGGTTGGCATCGATGTTGCCAGCGGTGGTCGAGACGCCCAGGGTTCGGCCACTACTGAGGCGCTGGTAACTGTCGAAGCCGTCCGGTGTCAGCACCAGACGGTCGAGCGGTCCGATGTTGCCGGGCACAGG
>JAABUR0100002521.1_pt1 | contig 27748 bp, 30 predicted proteins | sample 5560091 | NCBI WGS metagenome assembly JAABUR01 (sample SAMN10711879, study PRJNA513375) | rock metagenome | isolation source: Antarctica rocks | place: Antarctica: Victoria Land, University Valley sud
AGCTGGTCGAGCAGGCCGAGCAGTCGGTCTTTCGCGCGGGCCACAACGAGGAGTCCAGCCAGCTGCGCTCGATCGAGGACGTGCTGCACGAGGAGCTGGACAAGCTCGAGCGCCTGTCCAAGGAGGGCCAGTCGCTCACCGGCACCCCGTCGGGCTACCGCGACCTCGATGAGATCACCGGCGGCTTCCAGCCGGGCAACCTGATCGTGCTGGCCGCCCGCCCCGCGATGGGCAAGTCGGCGCTGGCCACCAACATCGCCGAGAACGCTGCGGTCGACCACGGAAAGGCCGTCGCGCTCTTCTCGCTGGAGATGTCCGAGGGCGAGCTGGCCCAGCGCTTCATCGCCTCGCGGGCCAAGCTCAACGGGGAGTCGCTGCGCAAGGGGCGCGTCAAGCCCGAGCAGTGGCCCAAGGTGCTCAAGGCCACCGAGAAGCTGACCCAGGCGCCGTTGTTCGTGGACGACTCCTCCGACCTCGGGGTCCTGGAGCTGCGAGCCAAGGCGCGGCGGCTGCATCAGCGCCACCCACTCGGGCTGCTGATCATCGACTACCTCCAGCTGATGCGGCCCGAGGATCCCCGTGACGGCCGCGTGGAGCAGGTGGGCAAGATCTCCCGTGGCCTGAAGATCCTGGCCCGGGAGCTGAACGTGCCGGTGATCGCCATCTCCCAGCTCTCGCGCGCGGTCGAGGCGCGCCCCGACAAGCGACCGATGATGGCCGACCTGCGTGAGTCGGGCAACATCGAGCAGGACGCCGACCTGGTTATGTTTGTCTACCGCGACGAGTACTACAACCCCGAGACCACCGAGAAGCCGGGGGTGGCCGAGATCATCATCGGCAAGCACCGCAACGGCCCCGTCGGGCAGGTCGAGCTGACCTTCCTCAACCGCTACCCCAAGTTCGCGAGCATGGCCGCCGAGGCCGCCCCGGGGGCCGCCGCGGCCTATACCCCATCGCGGCGCACAGGCGGAGGCTGAGTGCTGCGCTCGGTCCCCGGCCCGGAGGAGTCCGGCGACGACCGCGCCGCCACATGCCCGCTGGGCGTCTGCGACGGCAGCGGATGGATCCTGCGCGCGGACGACACCACCGAGCCGTGCGGCTGTCGCGAGCGGATGATCGGCCGCGCCCGGAGCAGGGGCATGGGCACCGGGATCCCCAAGCGCTTTCGCGGGGTCTCGTTCGACCGCCGCCCGGTGTGCGACATCGACCCGTTCATCCTGCGGCCCGTCCGTACCTTCGTCGAACAGGTCGGGGTCAACGTCGACGCCGGCCGCGGGCTGTGGTTCGCCGGCGACGTCGGCACCGGCAAGACGTCACTGGCCATGCTGGTCTCCCAGGCCGCGGAGCGAAGCGGGCGCTCCGTGGCCATCTACCCGGTCACCCGGCTGCTGGCGGAGATCAAGGACACCTACGAACGCGATACCGGCGCCTCCTACATGAGCCTGTTCCGCCGGCTGTGCTCGGTCGACCTGCTGCACCTCGACGACCTGGGTGCGGAGAAGCGCACCGATTGGGTCCTGGAGCAGCTCTATTCGATCGTGAACGAGCGCTGGCAGGACGAGCGCTCGATCGTCGTCACCAGCAACATCCTCGACCTCGACCAGCTGCGCGAGCAGGTCGGGGCGCGCACGGTCTCCCGGCTGGCCGAGATCTGCGGCGGGCCGCTCCCGGTGATGGGCCAGGACCTGCGCACCTCCGGGCCGTGAGCCACGCGCGCCGCGATCGGCTGCGCTCCTACGCCTAGACTCGACAGTCGCATGCCAGGCCTGGTCATAGTCGGCGCCCAGTGGGGCGATGAGGGCAAGGGCAAGGTCGTCGACCTGCTGGCCGAGCAGGCCGACGCGGTCATCCGCTTCCAGGGCGGCAACAACGCCGGCCACACGATCGTGCGCGACGGCGAGACCTTCAAGTTCCATCTGATCCCGTCGGGCATCCTCCACCCCGGCAAGCAGTGCGTGATCGGCAACGGCGTGGTGGTGGACCCGCGCGTGCTGATCTCGGAGATCGACGGCCTGCGCAGGGGCGGCGTGGACCTCAGCGGGCTGCGCGTGTCGGCCAACGCCCACCTGATCATGCCCTACCACCTCCTGCTCGACCAGGCGGGCGAGGCCCGGCTGGGAAAGCGCGAGATCGGCACCACCAAGCGCGGGATCGGCCCCGCCTACGCCGACAAGGCCTCGCGCCTGGGCATTCGGGTTCAGGATCTCCTGGACGAGAAGATCCTGCGCCAGAAGATCGCCGCCGCGATGGAGCCCAAGGCCCCGCTGCTGCGAGATTTCGTAAAGGACCCCAGCCTGGACCTGCACCAGATGACCGAGGACCACCGCGCCTACGGCGACCGTCTGGCCCCCTACATCGCCGACACGCCACCGCTGGCCTGGGAGGCACTGGACAAGGGTCGCCTGGTGGTCTTCGAAGGCGCCCAGGGGACGCTGCTGGACATCGACCACGGCACCTATCCGTTCGTCACCTCCTCCAACACGCTGGCCGGCGCGGCCTGCGCCGGCGCCGGCGTGGGGCCCAAGTCGATCGACGAGGTGTGGGGCATCGCCAAGGCCTACTCCACCCGCGTGGGCGCGGGGCCCTTCCCCACCGAGCTGGACGACGAGATGGGCGCTCGCCTGCGCGAGGCCGGCCACGAGTTCGGCACCACGACGGGGCGCGCGCGCCGGTGCGGCTGGCTGGACCTGGTCGCGCTGCGCTACGCGGTGCGCATAAACGGCCTGACGGGGCTGGTGCTGACCAAGCTCGACGTGCTCACCGGCATCGACCCGCTGGCGGTGGCCACGGAGTACTCAGGCCCGGAGGGAGCCCGCTTTGCGTCCTTCCCCTACCACCAGTCCGTGCTCCACCACGTGCGCGGCGAGACGGTGGAGCTGCCCGGCTGGGACGAGGACATCTCCCGCGCCCGGTCGCTGGATGACCTCCCGGCCAACGCCCGCGCCTACATCGCCTTCATCGAGGAGCAGCTCGGGATCCCGGTGGTCACCGTGGGCGTAGGCCCCGGACGCGAGGAGATCATCTGGACGAAGGGGGCGGACGAGCTGCGCGAGGCCGCGGCGGCCTGAGGCGGCCCTACCCCGTGAGGTGGCGGGGGGAGGGGCAGCAACTATCGTCCGCCGGGATCGCCTCGCCAGCGTCCTCACAGCCCGGAGGCAGCACCGCCCAGCAGGGATTGGTCTCGCTTGGGGACATCGTGTGCACGGACACCCAGGTCATCACCCCCTCGGGCACGGTCCCGCTGGGGCAGGTCACCTGGGCCTTCGCCGACATGTCGCGCACCACCCGGGCGATCCCGGTGTGGGCGATCGTATGCGCGGTGCTCTTCTTCGTCTTCTGCTTTCTCGGGCTCCTCTTTCTCCTGGCCAAGGAGGACCGCACGGAGGGTTGGGTGCAGGTGGTGGTCCAGAGCCCCGGCTTCGTGCACACCGTCAACCTCCCCGTCGCCAGCGTCGCCCAGGTGGCCGACTACTCGGCGCGCGTCAACTACGCCCGCTCCCTGTCGGCTTGGGCCTCCCGGCGCCGTCTGGGCGAGTGACATCGGCCAGGCCCGAGCTGGTGGAGGATCCGGCCACGGCCAAGTACGTCGACGGAGGGACGAGCGCGAGTGCTCCGCAGCCGGGTCCGGAGGCTAGGCGCGCACCACGTGGGTGGTGACGATCATGTCGTGCAACGCCCGGTCCGAGTCGTCCCACAGCGGCCACAGGTAGTTGAGCACCCACGGGATCAGAAACGACGACCCGAACACCCAAAACAGAAGCCACTTCACCAGGATCTGACGCAACAGCGCCCAGCCCACGTCGAACGGCTCGCCGCGGTCCCGGACCACGCGAATGCCCACGATCTGCTTCCCCCACGTCTGACCGTTGCGCTCACCCCCACGGGCCATCAACAGCGAACGGCCGAGGAACCAGTAGGCCAACGACGCGAGGCCGAGCACGACACCCACGATCACTCCGGCGACGGTGCTCGCCGAGGCTGCGCCTACGATTACCGCGACCGCGACCGCGATCGGTACCCAGACGAACACGAAGTCGAGTGCGACCGCTCCCGCACGGCTCCCCCAGCTTGCGACCTGCCCCGGCGGGGGGTTGAACGAGGGGGTGCTCAGCGGCTGCTGCCAGCCGCCGGGGGGGACCGGTCCGCCGTAGCCCGGGGCCTGCGGGCCGCCGTAGCCGCCCCCGGGGGGAGGGGGCGCGGAGGGCGGGAGCGTGCCCGCCGGCGGGGCGAACTGCGGCTGCGGGCTCTGCGGGCCTGCGAGACCCTGCGGGCCGCCGGGCGCCGGGCTCTGCGGGCCGACGGGACTCTGAGGACCTTCGGGCGCCGGGGCCCGCGGGCCGTTCGGCTCCTTTTCTTCGTCGTCGGGCCCCTGGCCACCCGGCCCAGGTCCGGAGGAGCCGGAGGCGAAAGGTCCTGGGCTCTGCGGGCCGGATCCGGATTCCATGGGCGGGGAGACTACCGCGACGCGCGTCGCCTGCTCCGTTCAGCGGCTCCCTGCTGCCACATCGTCCGACCGGTCAGGCGGGAGAGCTGGAGGAGGAGGAGCCCCCAACGAGGGCGAGCCCGGCCACGAGGGAGACGATGAGCGCGAGGACCGCCAGAACCAGGACCACGGTCCCGAGGATGCCGAGGATCTTGCCCGCCGTGGCCATCCCCCTGCCGCCGTACTGACCTCCCGAAGCGGCAATCGCGGCTTCGCCGCTCCTGCCCTGCCACCACGCGAACGGGGCACACAGCGGGCAGATGACCAGGCCGAGGATCCCCAGGACCAGCCCCGGGACCGCTCCCGGGGCGTTCGGCTGGCCGCCCACCGGCGCGACGTAGCCCGTCGGCGGGGCGGAGGCCTGAGGTCCGTAACCGCCTGCGGGCGAGCCGGGAGGCGGTTGAGGTGTCCCCGAGCCCGGAGGCGGAGGCGGCCCTCCCTCCCGGCGGTGCAGGTCGTCTTCGAATTCTTGGCTCACAGGACTCCCCTCGTCATTTGATAGGCCCAGGACGACGCGAGTGCGATACCCCCGGCTGACAGCCACGGTCGCGGCAAGCTCAGCAGGCGCCTCGATCGCACCGCGACGAGCAGACGCCAGGCGACAAGGGCCGCGGCCACCGCGACCAGCGGACCTACGGGCGAGTACCGGACGCTCGCCCCCACGTCTCCCTGGCCGAGCGCCATCAGGCTGTGCGTCAGCCCGCAAAACGGGCAGGGCAGACCGGTTACCAGCCGGAACGGGCACAGCGTGAGGTCGTCCGAAGGCCGGGCGCCGGTGCCCAACCCCAGGGCGACGGCTCCCAGGCTCCCGGCGCACAGGAACCCCGTGGCCAGCTCGCCTCCCCGTGAGAGCGAAGGTCGAGCGAGCCGGGTCGCCACCGCCGTCGCCGTCAGCTTTGATGAAGGCGAAGGCCCCTGCATCGAGGTGCCAGCCTAGCGCGGCGAGGGAGGCGCGCCCTCCAGCACCGCCTCCTCACCCCGGCGCAGGAAGCGAATGGCCAGAGCCATGGAAGCGAGCAGGGCCGTGACCGCGAGCGTGATCTGCACGCTCAGGATTCCCTCCTCGGACCAGTACACGTCGTCGAGCTCGAGCAGCAGGGCGGACTCGTCCAGGGTCAGGCCCATCCCCGCGCCGAACGGCAGGGCCAGCCACGGGTCGAGCTCGGGGTTGCGCGAGACGATCGCCGCGCCCCCGGAGGCAAAGGCCAGCACGATGCCCGGTACGAAGTGGTGGATGTGGCGGCGACCCACCTGGACGTTGCGAAAGGGGCCGACCCGCGCCCGCCCGCGCAGCAGGAAGGCGACCATCCGCGCGGTGATGAAGGTGGCGACGAACGAGGCCAGCAGGTTGAACAGCGAGTTCTCGCGTCGCGAGCTCTGCTGGTAGCCGACCCTGGCCACCACGGCAGTCTCGGCGGCGGCCTCGGCGGCGGCCTCGAGAGGATCGTCGGCTTCGGCCGGGAGCGGTGCGCTGCCCCGCTTCCACACGCGTCCGTACTCGGCCGCGACCACCGCCCCGGTCGCCGCCGCGGCGGCCACGGCGAGGGCCACCGTGGCCGGGCCCGGGTGAAGGCCGCCGCGGCGGCGCCTCAAGTCCAGCGCTCCAGCAGGTCCTCGTCTCCGACTTCGCGCACGACTCGGGCCGGGACTCCCATCACCACCGACCGGGGCGCGACGTCGCGGGTGACCACCGCGCCCGCGGCTACGAACGCCTCCTCGCCGATCTCCACCCCGGGCGTGAGCACCGCGCCCCCACCGACCCGGCAGGCGCGCCGCAACGTGGCGCCGCGAAGCTGGTGGCCGGGGCCGTGGCGGCCCATCGTGTCGTCGTTGGTCAGCGTCACTCCCGGAGCCACGAACACGTCATCCTCGATGACGGAGTGGGCGGTCAGGTAGCAGTTCGTCTGGATCCGCACCCGGTCGCCGACGGTCACGTCGTTGTCGACCGCCGTCCCGCGCCCGATCACGGTGTCCTCGCCGATCACCGCGCGCTCGCGCACCTGCGCCTGATCGCCCACCACCGCGCCGGCGCCGATCCGGGCGCCGGCCACGATCACCGCACCGGCGCAGACGGTGGCGCGGTCGCCGATCCGCGTCGGGGGCGGCGCGTCGAGCGACGCCGTCGAGCGCGGCCCAAGGGCCAGCGGCTTTCCCAGCACCACGCCGTCCTGGATCCCCACTCCGTCACCGAGCAGCGTGCCGGAGTGGATGACCACGTTGCCGCCGATCTGCACGACCTCGGGCAGGCGGACTCCGTCGCCGAGCAGGAGGCCCGGCGAACGGTCAGACGCGCTGAGCACGCCTGCTCTCGTCCAGCGACCGCTGCAGCTCCTCGAGCACCCGCACCACGCGCAGCCCGGCCTCGCCGTCCGAGCGCGGCGTCCGGCCGTCACGGATGCGGTCCACGAAGTGGCGGCACTCGATCCGCAGCGGCTCGTCGTTGGGAATCCGCGGGGAGTAGATGTCACCCGATCGCGTGATGTACTCACCGTAGGAGGCGGCGTCCTGATCGAATCCCTTGTCGTAGATCGTGAGCTTGCGCTCCAGCTCCATGTCGTCGAAGGTGGCCATCTTCTTGGAGCCGACCACCGTGAAGCGGCGCTCCTTGTGGGGATCGAGCCACGACAGGTGCAGGTGGGCCGCCAGCCCCGAGGGAAAGCGCAGGAAGCAGAAGACCACGTCCTCGACCTCGGGGCGCATGTAGCACTCGCCCTTGGCGGACACCTCGTAGGGCTCCTCCCCGGCGAGGCGCAGCAGGACGGAGACGTCGTGGGCGCCCAGGCTCCATAGCGCGTTCTCCTCTGCGCGCAGCTTGCCCAGGTTGAGGCGGTTGCCGTAGATGTAGTGGATGTCGCCCAGCTCTCCGCCGGAGGCGAGGTCGTTGAGCATCTCCAGGCCGGGGTGGTACTCGAGCAGGTGCCCGACCATCAGCGTGCGGTCGGCGCAGCGGGCCGCCTCCACCACCTGCTCGGCGTCGTGCGCGGACTGGGCCAGGGGCTTCTCCACGAAGCAGTGCTTGCCCGCGGCCAGCACGCGCTGGGCCAGGGTCGCGTGGGTGGGCACCGGCGTGGCCACGGCCACCGCGTCCAGCGCCGGGTCGCTCAGGAGGTCGTCCAGGTCGGCGGTGGCCGTCGCCTCGGGAAGGGCCTCGGCCAACCGCCCGCGGGCGGACTCGTCCTCGTCGCAGATCCACGTCAGCTCGGCGTCGGGCAGCCGGTCGAAGTTGCGGGCCAGGTTGGGGCCCCAGTAGCCGAGGCCGACGACGCCCACGGAGACCGGCCCGGGCGAAGCAGGCTCGGGCGAGGAGCGCAGCCGGGGCGTTGGCCCGGCGAGCACCGGAGCAGGCTCTTTCACAGCCGCACCACGTGGGTGGACTCGATCCCGCGCGTGACGCCGCGCAGATCGACCACCGAGGGCGCCCCGGCCACCACGGCCTCGACGTCCAGGTCCGGGTGGGCGGTCACGATCACCGCGCAGTCGGAGCCCTCCAGCGCCTCGTCCAGCGGATCGTTGTCGAGCTCGAAGGACACGAGCTCGGGCACGAAGTCGTCGTGGTAGGCCAGCTCGGCGCCGCGCTCGTCGAGCATCCGCATGATCTTCAGCGCCGGCGACTCGCGCAGGTCGCCGACCCCCGGCTTGTAGGAGACGCCGAGGATGGCCACCCGGGAGCCGCGCACCGCCTTGGAGTGGTCGTTCAGCGCCTGGGCGATCAACTCGACGCAGAACTCGGGCATGCGCTGGTTGACCTCGCCGGCCAGCTCCACGAACTCGGTGGGCTGCCCGTACTCCCGCGCCTTCCAAGCCAGGTAGAACGGATCTACCGGCAGGCAGTGCCCGCCCATTCCCGGACCGGGGCTGAAGGGCATGAACCCGTAGGGCTTGGTGGCCGCGGCCTCCACCACCTCCCAGACGTCGATGCCCATCCGCTCGCACAGCATCGCCAGCTCGTTGACCAGCGCGATGTTCACCGATCTGAAGACGTTCTCCAGCAGCTTGGACAGCTCGGCCGCCTCGGGACCCGAGACCTCCACCACCTCGTCGCAGACCTCCTTGTAGAGGTCCACCGCGCGGGCGCGGCACGCCGGCGTGAGGCCGCCCACGACCTTCGGCGTGTTGCGCATCGTGAAGTCGGTGCGGCCCGGGTCGATCCTCTCCGGTGAGAAGGCCAGGTTGAAGTCGCGGCCCGCGGCCAGGCCCGACTCCTCGAGCAGCGGCGCGAGGCGCTCGCGCGTGGTTCCGGGGTAGGTGGTGGACTCGAGCACGACCAGCTGGCCCTCGCGCAGCACGCCGGCCAGCGAAGTGCCTGCGGATACGAGTGGACCCAGATCGGGCTCGCGATTACGGGTGAGCGGCGTGGGGACCGCCATCAGGACCGCGTCGGCCGCCGACAGATCCGCGTAGCGGGTGCTGGCCGACAGGCGCTCGGCAACAGCCGCCAGCCGCTTGCCCGACACGTCCTCGATGTAGCTCTCGCCCTGCTTGAGCGCCGCGGCGCGGCGCGGGTCGGAGTCCACGCCGATCACGTCGTGGCCCTCCTCGGCGAAGGCGAGGGCCAGGGGCAGCCCCACGTATCCGAGTCCCACGACGCCGACCTTCATGGCCCGGGAGTGTAAGCCGAGATCACATCCACGATCCGCTCTGCGGCCCGTCCTCCGCCGTAGAGCTCGGGCCGCTCACCGGCCGGCGCCGGGGCGTCCAGGGCAGCCAGGGCGGCGGCCGCGTCCAGTCCGACCAGCACGTTCCAGCCCGACTGCACCGTCTCCACCCACTCGGTGGTCTCGCGCAGGGTCACGCACGGCACGCCCAGCAGGTAGGCCTCCTTCTGCACGCCGCCCGAGTCGGTGAGCACGGCGCGGGCGTCCATCGCCAGCCGCATGAAGTCCAGGTAGCCCAGCGGCGGCAGGAGGTCCACGTGCGGAGCACGTCCCAGGCGCTCGCCCAGGCCGAAGGCCGCGAGCCGCGCGGCGGTGCGGGGATGCAGCGGGAGGACGCACCGCTGCGGGAGGCCCTCGAGCAGCTCGATCAGCCGCTCCAGGCACTGAGGATCGTCGACGTTGCCGGCCCGGTGGGCGGTGGCCAGCAGGTAGCCGCCGGGCTTCAGGCCATGGTCCTCCAGCGCCGTGGAGCGCTCCCGGGCGATCGGGCCGAAGGCAAGCGAGACATCGGCCATCACGTCGCCCACGAGGTGCGCCTCGCCGGCCGCGCGCTCGCGCGCTAGGTTGTCCAGCGCCGTCTGGGTGGAGCAGAGCAGGAGGTCGCCGGCGTGGTCGGTGAGCACCCGGTTCAGCTCCTCGGGCATGGCCCGGTCGAACGAGCGCATGCCCGCCTCGACGTGGGCCACCGGTACGTGGGCCTGGGCGGCGGCCAGGGCGGCGGCGAGCGTCGAGTTGGTGTCTCCGTACACCAGCGCCAGGTCGGGCCGCTCCTCGCCGATGACGCCTTCCAGCAGACCCAGGATGCGGGCCGTCTGCTCCGTGTTGGTTCCCCCGCCGGCATCGAGCTGGCGATCGGGGGCGGGCACGTCCAGCTCCTCGAAGAAGACCCGCGACAGCTCGTCGTCGTAGTGCTGGCCGGTGTGCACGAGCACCTCGTCGTGGCGCCGGCGCAGCAGGCGAGACACTGCCGCGGCCTTCACGAACTGCGGCCGATTGCCGATGACGGTCAAGATACGCATGGTGGGTACGGTGAAGAAGCTATTGGGCGGCGCCGTCGGGGCGCTGGCGCTGGGCCGCGAGGCGGCCGGGCACGCGGCGTGGTGGCTGCGCTATCAGATGGACGGCACCGCGCGGGAGGATGCCCGGACGACCGATCCGGCCCTGCCGGATGAGGATGCCCTTTGACTTGACCGGCCTCTATCGCCTAGCCAGCAGGTCCTCGACGTGGGCCCGGAACACGGCCGCCGCGTGGCGCGTGACCTCGCCCACCTCTCCGAGCTCGGTGTCCTCGATCGCCGAGACCGAATGCACCTCCCGGGTGGTAGAGGCGAGGAAGGCCTCGGGCACCTCGAGCAGCTGCTCGCCCGTGATCACCCGCTCCTCGACCTCGAGCAGATCGAGCAGGTGGGCGCGCGTGATCGACGCCAGCACGTGCTCGGACAGCGGCGTGGTGCACAGCCCGCCGTCCGCGCCGACCCAGAACAGCGCCGAGGTCGGTGCCTCCAGCACCCGGCCGTGCGGTGTGACCAGCAGCGCCTCGTCGAAGCCGCGCTCCCGAGCGATCCGCGTGCACAGCATGTTGGCTGCATAGGAGAGCGACTTCACACCGTCCAGCACCCGCGTGGGCGCGTAGGTCACATACCCCAGGCGCAGCCGCTCCGGCAGCCGGGGCAGCGGCTCGGTGATCAGCAGCCGCCGGCCCCCACGGGTGAGCACCACCCGCAGGCAGCCTTCGAAGCCTTCGGGGTGGCGCTGGGCCAGCAGCTGATCTGACTCGCGCTCGATCTCCCCGCGCGGGAAGGAGCCCTCCAGGCGCAGGTTGGCCGCCGAGACCTCCATCCGGTCCAGGTGCTCGCCGAGCACGAAAGGCGTGCCCGCGTACACGCGCACGACCTCGAAGGCGCCGTCGCCGCGCAGGAAGCCCTCTTCGGTCACCGGCACCGTGGTCTCGTGCGCGAGCGCCACGCGGCCGTCGAGCATGGCCAGCTCATCGCTCATGGGCGCTTCATAGCAGCCGCACCCACCCTCGGCTGCGCCATGGGTAGAGACGCTCTCCCTCAGAAGGGGAGCAGGCTCCTCACGCGGGTCTCGGCCAGGGCCAGGCGCGCCGCGGCGTGCCCGGGCACCCCGTGCACCGCGCCGCCGGGGAACGCGGCGGCGCTGCCCAGGTACAGGCCGGTCAGCGGAGTGCGGTAGGGCGCGAGCGAGGGCAGCGGGCGGAAGATGACCTGGTCAAGCGTGTAGCTGCCCCCGCCCACGTCGCCGCCTACCAGGTTGGCGTTGCGCGCCTGCAGGTCGGCCGGCCCGAGTACGTGGCGGGCGAGGATCAGGTCGCGAAAGCCGGGTGCGAAGCGCTCGACCTGGGCCTCCATCCGTTCGACGTGGCGGTCCCGCTCGCCCTCCCAGTCGGCGTCTTGAGGCCCGTGGGTGTAGGCCCAGGCGGTGTGCTTGCCGGCGGGCGCCCGCGAGGGGTCGGCCAGCGACTGCTGGCCCAGCAGCATGAAGGGCCGCTCGGGCAGGCCCGACGCGCTCGACGTCGTCTCCAGCACCTCGTCCGCGGGGCCGCCGACGTGCACGGTGCCCGCCTCGCGCGCCGCCGCCGCGCTCCAGGGAATCGGTCCGTCGAGCGCCCAGTCGACCTTGAGCGTGGCCGGGCCGTGACGGAAGCGCCGCAGGGCGCCGGCGTACCGTGCCGGCAGGCCGTCACCGGCCAGCTCGGCCAGGGCTCCGGGCATCACGTCGGCGATCACCACCGGGGCCGACAGCCCTTCGCCGGCGGCCAGCCGGACACCGGCCACGCGGCCGCGCTCGGCGACGATGGCCCCCACGGGGGCCCCGGTTCGCAGCTCCCCGCCCAGCTCGCGCAGGTGGGAGACCAGCGCGTCGGTCAGCCGCCCCGCTCCGCCCTCGGGACTCGGCCAGCCCACGCCGTGGCCCAGCAGATTGAGGTAGGCCGCCGCGATCGCGCTTCCTCCCCCCACGGGCGGCACGTCGGAGTGCATCGCCGAGCCGTACAGCCACGCGCGGGTGCCGTCTCCCTCGAACAGCTCGTGGCCCAGCGCCTGGGCGGGCATCAGCAGCAGCCGGGTGAAGTCGAGCATCCGTCGCGGCCCCAGGCCGGCTGCCAGCCGGGCGGCTCCACGGATGGGCGGAAAGCCGCCGAGCATCGTGCGTCGCAGCGCGTCGAAGCTGCGCACGAAAGGGGCCGCGAAGTCGCGCCAGCGCTCTCCGTCACCAGGATGGACCGCGTCGAGGCTGTCGGCGGTGCGGTCGAGATCGCGGTACAGGGCCGCCGCGCCGCCGTCGGGCAGCGGGTGCGCATAGCACGCCTCCGGCTCGATCCAGCGCAGGCCGTGGCGCTGGAGCGGCATGCGCCCAAAGACGGGCGACGCCGCGCCGGCCGGATAGACCGAGGAGAAGGTGTCGTGCCTAAAGCCCGGCAGGGTCAGCTCCTCGGTGGCCACCGCGCCCCCGGGATGCTCGGCCGCCTCGAGCACGAGCACGCTGCGTCCCGCGCCGGCGAGCGTGATCGCCGCCGCGAGGCCGTTGGGCCCCGAGCCGATCACCAGCGCGTCGCAGCTCACGCGGCGATCCGGAGGGCCAGCTGGTGGAGCATGCTCAGGCGCTCGTCGCCTCCCTGTCCCCAGAAGGCGTGCTGGGCATCGCGCCCCGCCCGCCGGTAGGCCTGATCCAGGTGCCAGGGCATCGGGTCCCAAGTGCCGGCGGCCCGCACCCACGTGCGGTCGTCGTGGCGGTAGAGGATCAGGCGGTTGTTGCCCCGGCCCATGAAGTGGCCCTCGTGGGTGGTCAGGTCGAAGCCCACGATCGGCTCACCACCATCGGGCACGGCGCGCGGCTCGTCGCTGCCGAAGCGGGCGAGCCCGTCCTCGAGCTCGGCGAAGTAGTCGCGCAGCGCCCCCGGGTCGTCCGGGGTGACGAGCCGCGTGATGGTCACGTACCCGCGCTGGAAGACCGGGCGCCCGGCCGCGATGCCCGCCGCCACCTCGATCTCGAACGTCTGACCGGCCAGCGGCGAGTCCCGCAGCGGCGTGAAGCGCCCGATCTCCGTCGTGTAGTCCGGCCACGTCTCGGTTCGCGTGAGCGCGGAGATCGCCCGGTCGGGCGAGGGCATCTCGACCGGCGGGTAGGTGTGCCAGGTCTGCTCGCTGCCGGCGGCCACTCCGGGAGTCAGGGCGCCTACGCGGGCTAGCGACAGCCTGTCTGCCGGGTCATGTCGCTCCCGTTCCTCCGCCGTCGCGAACACCATGCCCCAGGCCCTGCGTGCATCGTCCTCGTAGGCGTCGGAGAACCAATCGCCGATCAGCCGCCCGGCGCCCTCGAGCAACTGCCCGCGCGAGAGGGTGCCGCGCGGCGAGCGGTCGCTCTCGAAGAAGCGATCGCGCCCGAAGCAGGCATGGAAGAGGGCCACGTCGGTGCCCCGCAGCCGGCGGCCGCCCTGGTGGCGCCAGAACGTGTTGAGCACCGCGAAGGCCAGGCGCAGGTCGTCCACCTCGCGCCGGTCGGCCGCACGGCGGTAGTAGGCGGCGTTCAGGAAGTCTGTGACCCACCCGGCGGCCGACGCACCGGCGATCGAAGAGCCCGGCAGTCGCGCGAAGCGCACCTGCTCCCGGGTGATCGCGCGTCCGACCGCGAACCCTCCGACGGCACCGGCTGCGAACGCTCGCCCTCCGCTCACTTCGGACTCCGATCAGGTAGCCGGGCTGAGGCCGCCGGCCCCCTACCCGGATGCCCACGTTAGACCCACCCGCTGCGTTCGTGGCCACCGGGCGGCCTCCCTACTCTTGGGCGGGTGCCGCTCGTCGCCGCCCACGGGCTCGTCAAGACCTTCGGCACCGGTAGCGCAGCCCGGCGTGTGCTCGACGGGGCCGGGCTCGAGGTCGAGGCCGGTGAGATGGTGACCGTGCTTGGACGCTCGGGCTCGGGCAAGTCGACGCTGCTCAACGTGCTGGGCGGCATCGACCGCGCCGAGTCCGGGTCGATCGAGGTGCGCGGACAGCGGGTGGACCGCCTCACAGAGCGGGAGCTGACCCGCTTCCGGCGCGACAGCGTGGGCTTCGTCTTCCAGTTCTTCCACCTGATCCCGGAGCTCACCGGCGAGGAGAACGTGCTGCTGCCGGCGCGGTTGGTCGGGGCGGGATCGGTCCGCCGCGGCCGCGAGCTGCTCGACCACTTCGGGCTCGACGGCGCGGCCGGTCGGCTTCCGCACACGATGTCCGGAGGCGAGCAGCAGCGGATCGCCATCGCCCGTGCGCTCGTGAACGAGGCGCCGCTGGTGCTGGCCGACGAGCCCACCGGGAACCTGGACCGCGCGTCCGGCCAGACCGTGCTCGACACCCTGCGCTCGATCGCCGCCAGAGACCGGGCCGTGATCCTGGCCACCCACGACCGCGACGCGGCCTCCGTGGCAGATCGCGTGCTGACGGTGGAGAACGGCCGCCTGACCGAATGAGCGGCGCCCTGCGCGAAGCCGCCGCGCGGCTGCGCGCCCGCCGCGGACGCACACTGGTGGCCGCGGCGGGCATCGCGGCGGCGTCGGCGATGGTGGGCACGGCCGTCACGCTCTCCTACGGCCTCCAGACCGGGTTCGATCGAGCGACCGACCGGGCCGACCTGCCCGACGTGGTGGCCCGCTTTCAGCCTCAGACCGAGTCGAACGTGGATCGGCGCGTGCGTGGCCTGGCCAACGTGGAGGCCCGCTCGTACCGGTTCGAGCTGACCAAGGTGGGCCTGTCCAGCGCCGGCGGCTCGTCGCGCAAGGGTGTCCTGCAGCTGGTTCCGCGGGGGCGCCGTGGCTACGCCGTGGTCGAGGGCCGGGACCTCAGCGGGCGCCCGGGCGAGCTGGTGGTGGAGCGCGGAGTGGCCCGGGAGTGGGGGGTCTCCGTCGGCGACCCCATCGAGGTGCGCCGGATCGGCAGGCTGCGGGTGGTGGGCATTGCGGTGGGCCCCGACGACGTCGCCTTTCCCCTCACCTCCACCCCACGCGTCTACGTGGCGCGGGAGCTGGCCCCGCGCGAGTTCCTGGAGCGCGGGCGGTCGGTCAACCTCGTGGCGCTCTGGGCACACGACTCCTCCCGGCTGGACACCCTGCTGGTGCAGGCCCGCAGCGCGAGCTTCGGGCTGGAGAACCTCCGCTTCGTGACCCGCGGAGGCGTGCGGGCGCTGATCGATCAGGCCGCGGGAATCGTGATCGCGCTGCTGATCGCGTTCTCGCTGGTGGCCCTCGCCGCCGCGGGGGTGATGCTCGCCGCGTCCGCGCGCACAGAGGTCCAGCGCGGCCTGAGCGCCATCGGAGTGATGCGCGCGGTCGGGGTGTCGCGCGGCGGCGTTGCGGGCCGCTACGCGCTGGACGCGGTGCTGGTGGCCCTCCCCGCCGCCGCGGTGGGGCTGATGGCCGGGTCGCTCGCCGCCGCGGGGCCCAGCGGCCGGCTGCTGGAGATCCTGAACGAGCTCGCACCCGGTAAGGCGCTGGCGCTCCCGCTCGCCGCCTGCCTGGTGGCGATTGTGACCCTGGTCGTGACCGCCACCGCCACGCCGGCCTGGACGGCGGCGGGACGTGCGCCCGCCCGGCTCCTGCGCGGGGGCGAGCTGGGGCGCGCCCCGCGGCGCGCGCGAACCCCCGGCGGGCCCTTCGGGCTGGGCCTGCGCCTGGCGCTTGCGCGGCGGACGCGCACGCTGGCCGCCGCCGCCGTGGTGGCCTCCTCCGCCGCCGTGGTGCTGCTGATGCTCGCGCTGGCCTCGTTCCTGGGCGGGCTCCGGGACGACCCGGGCACGGTGGGCAAGCGATTCAGCCTCACCGCGGCCCTGCCCGCTTCGAGCACCGAGCAGGTGCGCGCGCTCCCCGGCGTGCGGGCCGCCGCGCCACGGTACGAGCTCGACGCCCTCAGCTCGTTCGACCTGGGACAGCGGCTGAAGCTGGTCGCCTTCCCCGGCGACCACACCACCTTCGAGGCTCCCCCGCTGGCCGAGGGCCGGCGCCTGGCGGCCGACGACGAGGCCGAGGTCGGCCTCGGCCTGGCCGAGGCCACCGGGGCGCGGCCCGGGACCACGCTGGCGGTGCAGCTCGCCGACGGCGGCGAAGCCCGCTTTCGCGTGGTCGGGGTGGTGCGCACGATCGAGCAGGACGGGCGCGTGGCCTACGTGCGCCCGCGCCGCGTCCTGGCGACCGTTCCGGGGGCCGAGCCCAAGATCGCCATCCGCCTCGACGAAGGGGTGGCGCCCGCCGGCCTGGCCGGGGGCCTGCGTCGGCTGGGGGCAGCGCCCGAGCGGGTGGGGGGTGCCACCCCCGGCAACGGAGCCTTCCTCGGCGTCCTGGCCGGCGTGCTGCGAGTGGTGGCGGGCGTGAACGGGTTGATCTGCCTGTACGTCCTGGTGCAGGCGCTGGCCCTCACCGCCGTCGAGCGCCGCGGCACGATCGCCGTGCTGCGCGCCGCCGGCGCGCCGCTTCACACCGTGGCCCTCGTGCTGCTGGGTGCCGCCTCGGTGGTGGTCGCGCTGGCGGCGCCGGCGGCGGTGGCCGTCGAGCGACTGGCGCTGGGACCGGCCGTCGCGCAGCTGGCCGCCGGCTATGCCTCGCTGCCCCTCGGCGCCGCTCCGGGTCAGGTCCTCGCGGTGGTCGCGGGGCTCGTGCTGGTGGCCATGGGGGCGGCGCTGTGGGTGGCGCGGCGGACCGAGCGTGAGCCGATCGTGACCGCGCTGAGGGAGGGCTAGCGGTGCGCCGGTCGCTGCCCGCGCTCGTGGCGGGCGCCATCGTGGCTCTCCTGGCGGTCGCCCTGCTGTGGCCCACCGGCCAGACCGCGACGGGCGAGCCCTCGTCGCGCTCCACGCGCCAGGCGACCTTCGGTGACCGGGACGCAGATGGCGTCCTGGAGCGCGGGCCCGGCGAGCCGCTGGCCGACCGCACGGAGCTCGCTCCGCGCTCCCGGGTGGCCCGGCCGCTGGCCACGCTGGCCCAGATCAGCGATGCGCACGTGCGGGACGAGGAGTCTCCGGCTCGCGCGTTCTTCCTCGACCGCCTGGGCGAGCCCTTCACCTCCACCTTCCGGCCGCAGGAGGCGCTTTCGCCCCAGACGCTGACGGCGGCGGTCAGGTCGATCAACCGGCTGCGCCCCGACGCCGTGCTGGAGACCGGCGACCTGGTCGACAATGCCCAGGCCAACGAGATGGACCAGGCGCTCGCCGTGCTGCGCGGCGGGCGGGTGGTGCCCGGCAGCGGAGCGCGCGGCTACGACGGACCCCAGTCCGCCTCTCGCGCCGATCCGTTTCTCTACCGCCCCGGCCTCGACGCGCCGCGCCACCCCGACCTGCTCGCGAGCGCCCAGCGGCCCTTCCGCTCGCCCGGCCTGCGCGCGCCGTGGTACCCGGTGGCGGGCAACCACGACCTGCTCGTGCAGGGGGAGGCCGCGCCGTCCCGGCGCCTGCGGGCCCTGGCCACCGGCTCGCGGACACTGGTGGAGCCCGACGCGGAGCTCCGGATCCCGCGCGGCGCCCGGGGATTCGACCCCGCAGCGATCGACGGCGTGCTGGCTCGCGGGCTCCCGGGGCGCACCACCTCGACGGCCGCCGATTCCGCGCGGAGGCCGTTGAGCCCGGGGGAGATAATCGGGCGCCTGCGCCGCGCCGGCGGACAGAGGGGCGCCGGCCCCCGACTGGACTACTCCTTCTCCGTCGGCCGGCACCTGCGGGTGATCGCCCTGGACGTCGTCAACCGCGCCGGCGGCTCACGGGCGGTAGTCGGCGCCGCGCAGGTCGCCTGGCTCCGGGGCCAGCTCGCACGGGCCGGGGACCGCTGGGTGATGGTGCTCTCCCACCAGCCCCTGGCCGGCGCGCGCGGAGGCGCCGCCGTGCTGTCCGAGCTCGATCGCAACCCCCACGTGGTGGCGGCCGTGTCGGGCCACACGCACACCAACTCCATCCGCCCCCGGCGCTCTCCGGCGGGCGGCTACTGGCTGATCGCCACCGCCTCACTGACCGACTACCCCCAGCAGGCGCGGGCGCTGAAGCTGGTCCGGACCGTCGGCGGCGGCGTGGCGGTGGAGACGTGGATGGTCGACACCGCGCCCAGCCGGCTGGGCGACACCGCCCGCGACCTGTCCTACCTGGACGCCCAGGGAGGAAGGCCGCAAGGCAACGCCGGCGCCCGGAGCGACGAAACGTGAGGCTGTTCAAAGGTCCGCCGTAGCTCGAGCGCTCGGGACCCCTCGGCGACGCGAAGCTCGCGTTCCGTGCGGGTGGCCGGCAAGGAAGAGCCCGGCGAAGTGTGCACCAGCACACGAGCCGGGCGATGACGCCGCCGGGCGCGCTCACGGGGCGCGAGATGGGCCGTGAAGGACTTGAACCTTCAACCTTGAGATTAAGAGTCTCCTGCTCTACCAGTTGAGCTAACGGCCCAGAGAGAGGGCCCGCCGCGACGGGACCGGGGAGGCATTGTACGAGGTGGCCGAGCCTTCGCCCTACCGAGCGCTGCGTGAGCCCGCGGCCCGTGCCTACTCGGCCTTGGCCTTCACCGCGCCGAGCGCCTCGGCCCGGGTGCCGTGGATCCCGAACACGCGGTCCAGCCCGGTGATCTCGAAGATCTTGGTGATGTTCTGGTCGGTGCACACCAGCGCCAGCCCTCCGCCGGAGGGTCGCAGTCGCTTGACGCCTCCGACCAGCACCCCGAGCGTGGTGGAGTCGATGAAGGTGGCCGAGGAGAGATCGACAACGATGTGGCTCTTGCCGGCGTCGATCAGCTCCACCATCCGCTCCTTGAACTCGGGTGCGGTGTAGAGATCGATCTCGCCTCCAAGGGAGATGACGTGCGTATGCGCATCGATCTCCTCATCCTTGATGTGGAAGTTCACGTCTCTTCTCCTCGGTCGGCCCTGGCTCCCCCGGGGGACACTATCGACGCCCTGGGTCAGCGCTGGGGCGTCGCCCCCTGGGCGCCCGTCGCGGAGGGTGGCTTCTTCAGCTGCTTGATCTGGGCGCGCACCTGCTTTCGCTGCGAGGGCTTGGCCAGGTCGATCGCCTTCTGCCCGGCCAGGTCGGCGGTGCGCGTGTCCTTCGCCAGGGTGGCGTACTGGACCAGGTTCAGGTAGGCGTTGGAGTTGCCCTCCTCCTGGGCGACCAGCCGGGCGGCCTCCTTGGCCTGGTCCGGCTTGTTCAGCGCCGCGGGGTCGTAGATCTGGAGGGCCACGCGGGCCAGCGAGGGGTCCGGCTTGTCGGGGGAGAGCGCGAGGTAGGCCTGCCAGTTGGCGCCGGACTTCCTCAGCTCGTCCTTGGCGTCGGCCGGAAAGGTCGAGTTGGTCTGGGAGGTCTGTGCGGAGGCCAGCTGGTAGTAGTCACGCGTCAGCGACTTGCGCAGCGCCTCGCTCCGGGGGGAGGCCTTGAGCTTCTTCTCGTTTCGCTCGACGCGCTTGGAGATCAGCGAGTTGCCGCTGCCCGAGTCCCCCCCGCCGCCCTTGAAGGCGTCGAAGATCCCGCCCTGGACGTCGCTTCCTATCCCGAAGAGGGCCAGGCCGCCACCCATGAGCACGGCGAGCATGAGGTAGGTGCCCTGGACGACACGACGGCGCTTGCCCTGGAGATCGAAGAGCATGGGCGCTGGAGCGTAGCTAGCCGGAGTCGGCTCCGGCCACCTCGGTGCCCGGCGCCTCGGGCTTGATGAGGGCCGCGCTCAGCAGGATGCTCCCCTCGTAGAGCAGGATCAGCGGGACCATCTCGAGGATCAGGGTGATCGGGTCGATGGTGGGCAGGAACGCAGCCAGGATCGCTATCACAAGGATCGCGTAGCGCCGATTCTTGCGCAGCTTCTGCGGGGTGGTCAGGTTGAGCTTGACGGCGGCCAGGATGGCTATCGGCACCTGGAAGCCGATCCCCATCGCCAGCATGGTCAGGGTCACGAAGCTGTAGAAGTCGCGCGCCCTCACCTGGGTGTTGAACTGGTCGGAGTTAAAGCTCAGGAGAAACTTGATCGCGCCGGGCAGGATGATGAAGTAGCAGAACACCACGCCCGCGATGAAGAGCACGGGCACCATCATCAGCAGCGGCGTGGCGACCTTGCGCTCCTTGGGGCTGAACGCCGGGAGGATGAAGGCGTAGAGCTGGTAGAGGATGACGGGCAGGGACATCAGGATCGCGAAGTACGCCGAGTTGGTCAGCGTGGTGGTGAACTGCTCGGTGACCCCGAAGGTGATCGGCTCCGGGATCTTGTCCGGCAGCGGTCTGTTGAGGATCTCCAGGACCAGGCGGTTCTGCCACGAGCAGAGGGCGAAGGCCACGCCGAACGCCCCAAGGGCGATCAGAAGCCTGTGCCGGAGCTCGCCGAGGTGATCGACGAGCGTCAGGCGCTCCTGGTGATCGATTGGTCTGAAACGCGGCACGCGTCCGCGACCTCCTGCTGAGACTGGGGTGGCGGGGGCCTAGCTGCCCTGGCTGCCCGCGGCCGGCGCCTCGGACTTCTCGGTGTGCACCGGCTCTGCCTTGGCCTTGGCGTCGCTGCCGGTCGAGAGCTTCTTGTCGTCGTCGTCGTCGTTGCTGTTGGTCACCGAGTCCTTGAAGCTCTTCATCCCGCTGCCCAGCGACCTGCCGAGCTCCGGCAGCCTCTTGGGCCCGAAGATGACGAGGACGATGACGAGGACGATGGCGATCTCGGGAAGACCGATTCCCATTGGCATGGCAGACTCCTGAAGACGGGGGCGCGACTCGCGCTCCGAGGCCGGTCGCGAGTCAATCGTAGCTTGGTGGTTCTTCGCCCGGAGGCCCGGGTGCGGATCAGTCCTCGGAGGCGAAGTTCTCGTAGAAGCGGCTCGGGGTGGGCTCCGCCTGGCCCTGGTACTTGCTGCTCGTGTGCTTGGAGCCGTAGGGCGACTGCACGGGACCGTCCATGCGCATGAAGGAGATCTGCCCGATCGGCATGCCCTCGTAGATGGTGATGGGCAGGTTGGCCACGTTCGAGAGCTCGAGCGTGAGGTTGCCCGAGAAGCCGCTGTCCACGAACCCCGCCGTGGAGTGGATCAGCAGGCCCAGGCGGCCCAGCGAGCTCTTGCCCTCGAGCCGGGCGACCAGGTCGTCGGGGAGGGTCACGCGCTCCAGCGTCTGGCCGAGCACGAACTCGCCCGGGTGCAGGATGAAGGGCTCCTCGCCGCCGACCTCCACCAGCTCGGTCAGATCCTCCATCGGCTTGCGCACGTCGATGTAGGGGTGGCGCTGGTTGTGAAAGACCCGGTAGCGCCTGTCCACGCGCACGTCGACGCTGGCGGGCTGGACGAGACCGTCGTCGAAGGGGTCGATCACGATGCGGCCCGACTCGATCTCGGAGCGGATGGTGCGGTCGCTGAGAACCAAGGCCGTGGCAGTCTATGGCCCGAGCGGCCGGGCTTGCCGGCCGCTTCCCACCGCGTTCGCGGCGCCCGGGACGATTCGCTCAAGTCGACCCCGCGCGTGCCGATACCGCTCCCATGGAGCCCCATACCGGCCCGAGCGATCACCACGTCAAGCGCGTGCTGCTGCCCAGCGGGAAGACGATCGAGGTCGTGTACTTCGCAGAGGACCACAGCCAGGCCGCCCCGCGCGGGCTGCCGGTGGCCGAGCCCGCGGCCGACCTGCACGTCTGCGTCCGCTGCGCCTCGACGCTGGCCTACCCGATCGCGTGGGAGGAGGCGAGCGCCGACGGTTGGTCGGTCGCCATCCGCTGCCCGGAGTGCGAGGAGATCCGCGAGGGCGTCTTCGCCCAGACAGCGGTGGAGACCTTCGACGAGAAGCTGGACGCGGGCGCCGAGGCGCTCGAGGCCGACTACCGCCGTCTGCTCCGGGCCAACATGGCCGAGGAGACGGAGCGCTTCGGGGCGGCGCTGCGCGCCGGCGCAATCCTGGCTGAAGACTTCTGACGACCCGGTTCGCGGGATCGCGGGTCAGGCGTAGCGCTCGACCACGCCGTCGGCGACCAGCTCGAGGGCATGCAGCCGCGGCGGGGGCAACTCGATGCCGTTCAGCGCCGCCTTGGCCTCGGCCACGTAGCCCAGCGCCTGCTCGCGTGCCTCCCCCAGGGCCCCGGTCTTGGCTATCCGGTCGCAAACCGCGTCGGCCTGGGCCGGGCCGGTGACCACGGCGCCCAGGTCCATCCCGGCCAGCTCGGGGTCGCGGCCTCGAGCCACGATCAGCGGCAGCGTGACCGTTCCGTCCAGCAGGTCGGCGCCACGGTGCTTGCCGGTCCGCTCGGCGGGACCCGAGACGTCGAGCACGTCATCGAGGATCTGGAAGGCGAGCCCTATCCGGCCGCCGAAGTGGGCCAGGGCGTCGGGAGCGTCGGGGGCGTCGCCCAGCAGGGCCCCGAGGCGGCAGGCGGCGGCGAACAGGCTTGCCGTCTTGAGCTCGCAGCGCTCCAGGTAGCGCTCCGGGGCGACCGACGGGGACCAGGCGTCGGCGCGCTGCATCAGCTCGCCCCTGGCCAGTGCCGAGGAGGCGCAGGACAGGGCCTCGACGGCGTCCGGGCTGCGGGTCGAGGCCAGCTCGGCGAAGGCGCGCGAGAAGAGCAGGTCGCCGGTGGAGGTGGCCGCGCCGCGTCCTGAGACCGCGTACACGGTGGGGACGCCCCTGCGCAACCGGGCGCCGTCCAATACGTCGTCGTGAACCAGGGTGGCCATGTGGAGCAGCTCCACGGCCACCGAGGCCGAGGTGAGGGCGTCCCCCTCGCCCCCGCACAGCGCCACCAGCACCGGGCGCAGACGCTTTCCCCCGGCGGCGAGCGTGCCCGAGGCGTGTCGCCCCAGGACCTCGCCGTGTCCATGGGCGATCTCGGCCAGGCGCGCCTCGGTGCGCTGCAGGGCACGCGAGAGCAGGGGCCCACCCGCGTCGAGCACCGACGTGAGCGTGGCCGGCGTGGTGCTCACGACCCGGGCGCGACCGCGCCGTGGTGCAGCGCGATGATCCCGCCGCCGGTGAGCACCCAGCCCACGTCGAGAAGGCCGACCGTGGCCAGCTCGGCCCCGAGCCCGCGCGGGCCGGGAAAGCGACGGACGGAGCTGGGCAGATAGGCGTAGGCGTCGGAGTCGCCGGCCAGCTTGCCCAGCCCCGGCACCACGCGGTCGAACCACATGCGAAAGAACCACGACAGCGGGGGCCTCTCGGGAGTGGTGATCTCGAGCACCACCACGTGGCCCCCCGGCCGCACCACACGGGCCATCTCGGCCAGGCCCGCGGACAGGTCCTCGAAGTTGCGGGCGCCGAAGCCGACGGTGGCCGCCGCGAACTCGTCGTCGGCGTAGGACAGATCCTGGGCGTTGCCGCGCTCGAAGGCGAGCTGCGGGGCCTTCTCGCGGGCGAGCTCGAGCATTCTCTCGGAGAAGTCCACCCCGACCACGCGTCCCTCGGGGCCCACGCGGCGGCCCAACTCGACAGCCAGGTCACCGGTGCCGGTGGCCACGTCGAGCACCGAATCTCCGGGACCCACTTGGGCCAGGTCGGCGGCGCGGGCCCGCCAGGCGTGGTGCATGCCCGCGGTCATGACCGCATTCATCCGGTCATAGGTGCCGGCGATGCGGTCGAACATCGCCCGCACCTGGGGCTCGGGCAGCGTCCCCGGGGCGGGAGGACCTAGCGACGCGCCAGGGATGCCGCCGCCGGCGGCACCGGGCCCAACGCCGCCCGCGTCGACCGCATCGGCCCGGCTCATCGGCTACTTCGACGTGGCGGGCTCGGGCGGCGTGTTCTCGGGCGGCGTGTCCTCGGGCAGCTCCTTGCGCAGGGACGCGACGAACGCCACCAGATCGTCGAACTGCTTGGGCTCTGCCTCTTGCAGCTTGGCGTAGGAGGGCATCGGCTTGGTCGGGTTGATCAGCGTGCGGGCGATCGCGTCCTTGCCCAGGCGGTCGCCGATCTCGGTCAGGTTCGGGCCGATCGTGTTGCCGTTCGCGCCGATCTTGTGGCAGCCCAGGCAGCCGTTGGCCGCCGCGACCTCCTTGCCCTGCTCGTAGCGATGGGCCACCTTGACGTCGATCGCGCTCGGCGGACCGGCAACCGCACCCTGGACCGTGAGATAGACCATCGCCACCACCGTGGCCACCATCGCCACCATCGCCACCGGGCGGCGCATCGGATGGCGCTCGGGCCCCCGATCGTAGAACGGGAGCAACATGAGCAGCATGAGGCAGATGCCCGGGATGCCGAGGGTGGCCATGAAGACCAGCGCCGGCGGCTTGACCACCCGCAGCAGCTCGAACAGGAAGAAGAAGTACCACTCGGGGCGGGGGGAGTAGGTGGTCGTGGTCGGGTCGGCCTTAGGCCCTATCTCCGCGCCGAACAGCACCGCCATGAGGATGATGACCGCCAGCACGATCGCCGCCATGGCGCCGTCCTTGGCCACCGCGTACGGGAAGAACGGCTTGCCCTGGCCCTTGAGGATCGAGTACTCGCGCAGGTACTCCTCCCGCTCGTGCGCGTTCACTCAGATCTCTTCCCTGTTGAGGTCCTTCTTCTCTGCCTTCAGCCAGGGCGGGGCGGTGGTGCCCAGCTTGGCCACGAGGTAGAGGTGGGCGCCGATCAGCACGCCGATCAGGCCGGGGATGAGCAGCATGTGCAGGGCGTAGAAGCGGGTGAGGGTGGTGGCGCCGACCTCCGCGCCGCCGCGCAGGAAGTCCGCGAGATACGGACCGATGATCGGGCTCGAGGCGTTGATGTTCACGGCCACCACCGTGGCCCACAGGGCCCGCTGGTCGAAGGGCAGCAGGTAGCCGGTCAGTCCCATGGCCAGGGTCAGCACGACCAGCACGACGCCGATCACCCAGTTCAGCTCGCGCGGGTACTTGTACGCGCCGAACACGAAGGTGCGCCCCATGTGCAGGAAGATCAGGATGACCATCACCGTGGCCCCCCACTTGTGCATGCCGCGCACGAGCTCGCCGAGGAAGACCTCGTTGGTTATGTAAGCCGCGGAGTCGTAGGCGCGCGAGGTGGACGGGTCGTAGTACATGGCCAGGAAGACGCCGGTGACCGCCTGGGCCATGAAGGCGAACAGCGTCGCCGAGCCCAGGGTGTAGAACCAGTTGGTGCCCTTGGGCACCTTGCGCAACAGCTGGGCTCGCAGGAGCGGGCTCACGCCGGTGCGCTCGTCGAGCCAACCGACGACCTGGGCCTTGCCCTCGGCCGCCCCCTCCTTGACCTGATCGCCGGTGCTCGGCTTGTGGCCGTTGCCGTTCCCGTTGCGGGCCGGGTCCTGCCCCGGCCGCTTGGGGGCGGGCCGCAGGAACTTGGGAAGGGGCGGCGTGAGCTTGCTCATGTGCTGGGCCTCGAGGGGTAGAGGTATTGCCACAACCCATCGAGGTGGTTCGACGGGTCGCGCGGCGAGAAGCGGTCGAGCTCGGAGTTGAGCGAGAAGCGGTCGCCCACCTCCACCCGGCCATCGCGCACGCGGGTGTAGAAGCGGTCGAGCGGGCGTACCGGCGGACCGCCCGCGACCTTGCCGTCGGCCTCGTAGATGCCGCCGTGGCAGGGGCACACGAATCGCTGGGAGGCCTGGATGTAGCGCACGGGGCAGCCGAGGTGGGCGCAGCGGTTGGAGATCGCGACGTACGGGATGTCCGCGTTCTTCTTGTCGCTCTTGGGATCGCGCTTTCGCACGTACACCGTGTGCTTGCCGGCGTCACCGGCGTCGGCGGTGATGTTCATCACGGCCTGCACGTAGGCGGTCTCGTTGAAGTCCTCCTCGGCCCCCACGTCCTGCCAGGTGTCGGCCGTGGAGTCCTTTAGCATCGGCGCCACCGCGAAGCCCAGCGACGGAATCGCGAAGGCTGCCGTGGCGATCCCGCCGACCGCCAGCGCTCCTCCGGTCATGAGGCCGCGACGGGTGACGGTCTCGCCCTCGAAGGCACCGGGCATGTCGCGCTCCGCCGTGTAGCGGGACTGGCGACGGCTTTGCTTGGGGGAATCGGAGGCCATGGTGCGAGGGGGCTACGTATTCAACGCCGAGAGGACCATAGAGTCAACATGGCTACGAGTGTCACGAGCCCGCCGACGAGCGACCGGCCAGCTTCTCGCCGGGGACCCGGCGGCGCGACCCCGCCTCTATCCACCCGAGTTGCGCCAGGCTGCCATCGCGCCCTCGCCGCCGGTCTCCGAGAGCGCCTGGGCGGTGGCCAGCCACAGGCTCACCACCCGCTCCTCCGAGCCTTCGGCGTGGGCCCGTGCCGTCAGGGTGATCAGATCGGAGAGCTCGGCCACGGCGTCCAGGTCGCCGCCCCGGGCCAGCCGGGCCAGCCCCAGGGCATAGAGGGCGTCACCGGCCAGCAGGCGGAGGTCCGGATCCATCCCCTCGAACGCTCGCGGCACGCCGTAGTGCATGAGGTAGCCCTCGTACACCGCCTCGAGCACGAAGCAGCGATCGGGGTCCTGCACGGTCGAGGCGAAGCGGTCGGGCCCGGGGTCGGGCGCCGCGCAGTCGCCGAGCCACGGCCCCACGGCCTCGACCACCTCGCCCAGGGCGCTCACCGGGCCACCTCGCCCAGGGACTCGGCGGCCGCGGCGAGCGTGCGCTCTACGTGCTGCTCGTCGTGGGCGAGCGACACGAACCACGCCTCGAACTGGGAGGGCGGGAGGTAGACCCCCCGCTCCAGCATGGCGCGGGCAAAGGCGCCGAAGGCCTCGGTGTCGCACTCCCGGGCCTCGGCGTAGGAGGTCACAGGGCCGGCGTGGAAGAAGAGGGTGAGCAGCCCGGTCGTGGAGCTCACATGGACGGGCACGCCGGCCTGCTCGGCGACGAGACGCAGGCCCTCGGCCATCTGCCCGGCGATCTGGTCCAGGTGGATGTAGGCGCCCGCGTCCAGCAGCTCCAGGGTGGCCAGCCCGGCGGCCGTGGCCAGCGGGTTTCCCGACAGCGTGCCGGCCTGGTAGACGTCGCCGGCCGGCGCCACGCGACCCATCAGGTCGGCACGACCGGCGTACGCGGCGGCGGGCAGGCCGCCGCCGATCACCTTGCCGAGCACCGTCAGATCGGGCAGGACGCCCTCGCGCTCCTGTGCGCCTCCGCGTGCGACCCGGAAGCCGGAGATCACCTCGTCGAAGACCAGCAGCGCGCCGCTGGCGTCGGCCGCCTCGCGCAGGAAGGCCAAAAAGCCCTCGGCCGGGGGAACCAGACCCATATTGGCGGGGTAGGGCTCGACCAGCACGGCCGCGATCTCGCTCGCGCCCTCACGGGCATGCTCGGCCAGCGCGCGCGTCACCGCCTCGCGATCGTTCCAGGGCACGATCACGGTGGCGGCGGCCTGGGCCTCCGGGACGCCGGGGCTGGCCGGTATGCCGGCGGTGGCCAGGCCGGATCCGGCGTCGGCGAGCAGGCCGTCGACGTGCCCGTGGTAGGCGCCCGCGAACTTGAGCAGCTTCTCGCGACCGGTCCACGCGCGGGCCAGCCGGATCGCGCTCATCGTCGCCTCGGTCCCGGAGTTGACCATTCGCACCATCTCGGCGGACGGCACGCGGTCCACGATCTCCTGTGCGATCGCCACCTCCGCCTCCGTGCCGGCGCCGTAGCTGGTGCCCCGGGTCGCGGCGTCGCGCACCGCTTCGATCACCGCCGGATGGGCGTGGCCGGCGATCAGCGGCCCCCACGAGCACATCCAGT
>JAABUR0100002522.1_pt1 | contig 27724 bp, 34 predicted proteins | sample 5560091 | NCBI WGS metagenome assembly JAABUR01 (sample SAMN10711879, study PRJNA513375) | rock metagenome | isolation source: Antarctica rocks | place: Antarctica: Victoria Land, University Valley sud
CCCCCATCAGCCAGCAACCACCCGAAATAGCCAACAACCACCCGAAGGGGGTCAATATTCGATCAGCACCAAGGGGTCAAGATTGGCTCGGCGTTGACAAGTGGGGCACCAGGTATCCGGCGATCATCAGGATGTGGCGGTCCGCGTGGACGGAGTTCGTGCCGTTCCTGGACTACAACATCGAGATCCGCCGGCTGATCTGCTCAACCAACGCGATAGAAAGTTTGAATGCCCGCTACCGGCGCGCGGTGCGCGCCCGCGGGCATTTCCCCAACGAGCAGTCCGCGATGAAGACGTTGTACATGGTCACCAGATCCCTGGACCCGAAAGGGACCGGGCAAACCCGCTGGGCCGTACGCTGGTTGAGTCGACCCGGGGCGCGGTGTCGGCATTGCTGCCGATCCGTTTCCCCGGGCCGCTCGCCGAACCGGGCGTGCGCCTTTCAACGCACCCGGCTCTCCACGATCAGATCCGTCAGGCGTGGTTCGTTTGCAGGTATGGGTTGGGAATCGTGTTGCCCCGGTAGCGGTATCGGGTGACCGTGACCGCTGCGGGGTTGAACAGTGTGATGCCCTGGGCCGCGATCGGCAGCCACCGCCCGTTGGGGGTGGTGAACCGGCGGCGGAATTGACCCCATCGCCAGCGGTGCCGTTTGCGGAGCCACCGGATCAACCGCCAGTTCACGAAATATCGCAGGCGGTTGAGGGTGTGTTTGCCGACGGCATGCCGGAAATAGTTGGTCCAGCCGCGCAGGATCTGGTTGATCCTGGTGATCACGGCACCCATGTTGGCCTGGGAGACCCGGTGTGTCAGCGCACGTATCTTCGCTTTCACGGCCTGGAACGGCCGGTCCGCGATGAACGTGTAGACATACCATTTGTTCGTCCCTCGCTTGCGTTTCCACTGGATGCGAAAGCCGACGAAGTCGAACCCGTCGACCATGTGCAGGACTCTGGTCTTGGCTGGTGAGAGCCGAAGTCCCATGGGCCGCAACACGTCGACGAGGCTCTCGTGCAGGGTGTCAACGTCGGCTTGCTGGCCGTGCACGAGCACGACGAAATCGTCCGCGTAGCGGACGATCCGCCATGTCGGCAGACCCAGACTGCGACGGTGATGACGCCGATAGGTGGTGCCCATCGATCCGTCCGGTCGCCATGGCGCCATCAGATGCTCATCGAGCACCGACAACGCGATGTTGGCCAGGAGCGGTGAGAGGATCCCACCCTGCGGGGTGCCGGTATCGGTGACCTTCATCGCGCCGGACTCGGTCATGATCCCGGCCTTGAGGAACGCCTTCACCAACAACAGGACGCGTTTGTCCTTGACCCGATCCCGCACCCGACCCAGCAGGGCCGCGTGATCGATCGAGTCGAAACATGCCTCGATATCGGCATCGAGCACCCACAAATAGCCCTGGGTGCCCAACCGCTGGATATCGGCGACCGCGTCGTGTGCCCGCCGCTGCGGCCGGAACCCATAGGAGACCGACAAGAAATCGGCCTCGAAGATGGGTTCCAGCACCAGCTTCAGCGCCGCCTGGACCACCCGGTCGGCGATCGTCGGGATACCCAAACGTCTGAGCTTCCCAGAACCGCCGGGTTTGCTGATCATGCGCTCACGCACCGGCAACGGCCGGAACGTCCCGTCCTTCACAGAACGACGCAGATCCTCCAGGAACCCCGGGACACCAAGACGCTGCTCCACGTCGGCGACGGTCAAGCCGTCCACCCCAGCGGTGTGAGCACCCCGGTTTCCCGCGACCCGGGCAAACGCCACCATCAGCGTTGCCGGGTCATGCACCAGATTGAACAGGTCATCGAACCGGCGACCAGGATCGGCCGCCGCCCACCGGTGCAGCTTGGATTGCATCTTCGCTACCCGACCGAACATTTCGGCCGGAGCGTTGCTATTCAGCGACGCACCTTGCGGCATTGCCTCTCCATCTCCACCTGATCGCTGTCGCCCTTCCCCATGTGGCCGGCTTTCCCGGCCCCGGAGTACTACGGCGACTCCGCCCCGCTCGGCGCATTCAGCCGACGGTGCGCCTATCCCGTCGGACGGGCCGGATCGCCCGCCAACAGGAACTGACACCGAGCGGTTCCCGTGTTCACTGCTGTTCTCTCGATCGAGGAGGAGCCCAACTCTGCCCCTGCGGCCTCGCCACGGCTACGCCGCAGACCTTCACCATGGCCTCTCCGGACACGGGTTTCACCGGCCCAGAAAGTTTCCCGTCCCGGCAAGCCAGCACGAGAATGCGCCGCTTCCGGCCCACATCCACCAGATTCGAGCCGGTATAGCGTTGAGGGGCTTTACAACATTGGTTCCTCGCGTACTCCTCTCGATCACGCTCACCGGGCCCACGCCATCTGGCAGTGCTGACGCACCCCGGCTTTGTCAGGGCTGCTCCCACCCTCCCCGGCACCTCCCGGATCAGGCTGCCCTCAGCTCCACAAGACCGCTACGACGGCCCCGCGATGCAGGTCTCTCACCTCCACTAGAACAACAGCGCCTCACGGCGCACGAAGCCAGCATTGAACGCATTCGCCATCACCTTCGCCGACCGCATGCCGGCCGCCGAGGACCGCACATGAAAACGCCACTTACACCGTTCGTCGGACAGTCCCGATCGGGCATGCACATCAAGACCAACGTGTCAATGGCCATGTGGAAGTCCCCACTGGTGGCCAGGAAAAGTCCCCACCCTGTTGCTGGGTTTCAGCTGTTATGGCGGCTGCTTCCGGTGGTTTCGGGCGTCGCGCATGCGGTAGGACTCGCCTTCGGTGACGACGACGGTGGCGTGGTGCAGGAGCCGGTCCAGAATGCTGACGGCGGTGGTCTGTTCGGGTAGGAAGTGGCCCCATTGTTCGAAGGGCCAGTGGGAGGCGACCGCGAGGGATCGGCGTTCGTAGGCGGCGGCGATGAGTCGGAACAGTAGTTGGGTGCCGGTGTCGTCCAGGGGCGCGAAGCCGATCTCGTCGATGATGATGAGGTCGTTGTGGAGCAGGGTGTCGATGGTTTTGCCGACGGTGTTGTCGGCCAGGCCGCGGTAGAGGGCTTCGATGAGGTCGGCGGCGGTGTGGTAGCGGACTTTGTGGCCGGCGGTGATGGCGGCGTGGCCCAGGGCGATCAGGGTGTGGGATTTGCCGGTGCCGGGTGGTCCGATCAGGGCGAGGTTGGATCGGCTGGTGATCCATTCCAGTTCGGTGAGGTAGGCGAGTGTGGCTGCGGGGATGGAAGATGTTGCTATGTCGAAGGTGTCGATGGTTTTGGTGACGGGGAACAGTGCGGCTTTCAATCGGTTGGCGGTGTTGGAGGCGTCTCGTGCGGTGATTTCGGCTTCGATCAGGGTGCGGAGGATTTCTTCCGGGGTCCATCGCTGCGGTTCTCGCGGTGATCAACAGTTCGGGGGCGATAGCGCGGATCGTGGCTAGCCGTAGTCGGCGTAGCCCGGCGGTCAGATCGGCCGGTAGCTGCGGTACGGCGGCCGGAGGGGCCGACGTCGTGCTCGTGGTGGCGGTGGTGGTCATGGGGTGGCTCCTGTTGCGGTGTCGGGGGTTTGCCTGGTGAGGGCGGTGTAGGTGTAGTCGGTCAGCGGCCGGGTGGGGGCCGCGGGTAGGTCGACGATGAGGGCGCCGCCGGCTGGGACGGGGGTGGGTGCGGCGGTGCCGGCGGCCAGGATCGATCGGATATCGGCGGCTTTGAATCGTTTGAACGCGACCGCCCGGCCGAGGGCGGCGACCAGTGCGTCGGTGCCGTGCGCGGCACCCAGCGCGAGCAGCTCGTCCAGTTCCGATCCGAGGCGGGTGTTGCCGATCGCGGCGGCGCCGACCAGGAATTGCTCTGCTACCGGGTCGAGGGCGCAGAACTGTTGCTCGGTGGTGGTTTTGGGTCTTGGCGCGCGGGAGGGCGCGGCCCGGGGCCGGTCGTAGTGGATGTCCAGGACCGACACCTCACCTGGTGCCATCAACAAATGATCTGCCAGGACCTCGCCGGTGGCCGGGTCGCCGATCAGCAGCCGGCCGCCGGCTTGGACGAGCCTGACGTGATGGCCGATCAGCTGGTTGGGTACCGAGTAGCGGGCGGAGGCGAACCGGACACAAGACAGCCTGTCGACCTTCCGCAGCACCGGCGCCGGACCAATATCGAGCCGCAGCGACGGTAACGGCCGCAACACGGCCCGCTCCAGGGCCAGTCGATCGTCCGGGACCGCCGCGATTTCGCTGTGCTGGCGGGCGTTGACCTGGGCGCACCAGAGCTTGGCTGCATCGTTGGCGGTGTGCACGTCCACCGGCCGGCCGGTCAGCTGCGCTTCGGTGAGCAGCGGCACCACCAGGTCGCGTTGGGCGTAGCCGACCAAGTTTTCCACGATCCCTTTGGATTGTGGGTCGCTGGCGTGGCAGAAATCTGGGCTGAACCCGTAATGGGTGGCCAACCGCACGTAGTCCGGGGTCGGGACCACGACATTGGCGACTACCCCGCCCTTCAGGCAGGCCATCCGATCGGTCAGCAGCTTGCCGGGGACCCCACCCGCGGCGTGCAACGCCTCGGCGAGCAAACCCAGTGTGGTGCCGGCTTTCTCATCGGCAGCGAAGGCGACGAACCGCCACCGTGACCAGGCCAACACCTCGCAGAACAGATGCAACCCGCCACCAACAGTGGCCCAGTCGAACACCAGGAAGCCACCCGGTTCCCACACCGCCGGGCGGCGGCCACGGTGATGATCTTTGCGCCACAACGTCTTCTGTTCCGCGACGAGGCGGCGGAAGTTCCGGTCCGAGCCCACATACCCGCCGGCTCGCGCAACCGGCAGCAACCGCTTCGCTGAAATCCGGCCCGCCGACACCGCGACCCGAGCCGCGACCAGCTCGGATACCCCATCGTAATTGTGCGACCGCACCGCCAGCTGCGAACCGACAACCTGGCCCGCCTCGGCGCGTTGGATGACCCGCTTGACTGTCTTGTGGGTGGTGTCGCAGATTTCGGCGGCGCCACGGTAACTATCGACCTCGCGGTAGGCGGAAATGATGTCCATCTGTTCCCTCGCTGACAACATGGAGCTCCCTGGGCGGTGCGGTGACTGGCTGACACCGCCACCGTCACCGCCCAGGGCCTCACGGACCGACTCGACACAACGAGCAAAGGGTGGGGACTTTCATCTGGCCACCACTGGGGACCTCAACTGGCCACCAGCGGGGACTTTTCCATGGCCACGGACACGCGGGCTTGGTCGCGAACACCACATCCGCCGGAACTCCGGCCTCCGCCAGCCGGCCCGGGTCATCGGCCCATGAGCTGGGCAGATACAACGCCCGGTCGATCAACGCGTGTCCTCTGGGCGCCGCATACGTCAGGTACACCGCGACCTGCGCATTCTCGATCCGCCCGGCAGTGCCGGTGTACTGCCGCTGCGTCCCGACGGTGTGGACGCCCTTCTTCACATCACCGGTCTCATCGACGACCAGGATCCCTGCCGCATCGCCGAGGTGTTCGGCCACATAACCACGTAGGTCGTCACGGACCGCGTCGGCATCCCCCTTCGCGCGGGACAGCAAGCGCTGCAACCCATCCGGCGTCGAATCGCCGCGACGCTCGGCGATCATCCAACAATTCTTACGATCCAGACCGGACAACAACCCAAGCATTAACGCCCCGGCATGCCGCAGCGGCTCGTGCCGGGCGAATCGAGGCCGGATCCGATCCAACAGCGCGCCGAAACCGTCGGACTAGCGATCAGGATTTATTCTGTAAGCCGCGGCCAGCGCCAACACGCCCAAAGCCCGATCTACGGCTGTAGTACTAGGACGATCCTGCTACGGGACGGTCTAGCTGGCTGCCTATCGGGGGGACGATGGCCCGCAGACCCGGTTGTGACCTTGCTCCAGACGCCAGCTCGCGCGATGTGCGTATTTGCGAAGCTCTCACTTCAGGACCACGGAATTCTGTGCTGGCATGGGTCGATTGACTAATCGACGATCAGGGCGACGACGAGTTCTCAGAGACGCGGTCCTGGACCGCGTGTCATGCGCGTGGTGCGGGTTCGAAGCGATCCCAGCTTCGGTGTGCGCTCAGCAGGTCGAGGATCTGCTGCGCGACGTCCGTGCCGTTGCCGGTTGCGATGCCGACGCCGCCGGACGGGATGTTGGCGGCGGCTGGGGCTGTACCGTCGTCGATCGACCCGATCGCCTTGGCGTGTCGCCACGCCTCCTGCAGCATCTTGACGACGCGCGGGTCTGAATCGCCCACCGGTCCGTGGCCGGCACCGCTCTTGGCGTCCAGTGCCGGTAGCGCGTCGGGCGCGGGGGGCGTGGCGCCGATGACGACCAGTGCGTCGAACTCCGTCGACGATGCGTTGGCGTAGGTGCGCTGTGCCGTCAGCGACCCGTGCTTGCCGCCGCTCGGCGCGACGACCAAGGCCACGACGTCGGCCGCCTGCATTGCGTCGACCAGGGCAGTGACATGCGACTGGCTGCTGTCGGCACCGATGATCAGGCCGACGACGCGACCGGCGACCGGCCACGTCTTTCCGAGCTGGCTCAGCGCAGCGCTCGGCTGCGGATCGGTCGTCTCCTGGGTGGGCTTCGGGGCAGGCAATCCGAGACCTTGGGCTACCCGCTCGCACAGCTCGGCGTCGATGTTGGCCAGTGCGCTGAGCTGCCGCTTCCGGATCGTCTGCTCGTAACACTTTGATAATTCGAAGGTGTACGCCGCGACGACATGGTCCTGTTCGACCGCCGTGAGCGAGCGGTAGAACAGCGTGACCTGGCTGAAGTGGTCATCGAAGCTGGCCGAGTGTTCTCGGACCTTCTGGCTCGCCGGGACCTCGACCGGTATGTCGATGAACGCATGATCGCTGTCACCGGCTTGGAACGGGTTCCCGGCGTCGAGAGAATTGGGTCGGTAGGGAGCCGTCCCCCCGTGTATGGCGTCTTGATGGAAGCCGTCGCGCAGCATGTCGTTGATCGGGGCGTGTGCGCGGTTGATCGGGATCTGGGTCCAGTTCGGCCCGGCCAGGCGGGTCAGTTGGGTGTCGAGGTAGGAGAACAGCCGGGCCTGCAGCAGCGGGTCGTTGGTGACGTCGATTCCCGGGACCAGGTTCGCTGGGTTGTAGGCGACCTGTTCGGTCTCGGCAAAGTAGTTGGTCGGGTTGGCGTTGAGGGTCATGGTGCCGAGCAGCTGCACAGGTGCGAGCTCTTCGGGGATGAACTTCGTCGGGTCGAGCAGGTCGATGCCCTGAAACATCTGCTCGTCGCTGTCGGGGATGACCTGCACCCCGAAGTCCCAAGCCGGGTACGCGCCGGACTCGATCGCATCGGCCAGGTCGCGTCGGTGAAAGTCGGGATCGACACCGTTGGTCAGCTGAGCCTCTTCCCAGGTCACCGAGTGAACGCCCAGGCGCGGCTTCCAGTGGAACTTGACCAGGGACGTCTCACCCGCCGCGTTGATCAACCGGAAGGTGTGGATGCCGAAGCCCTCCATCGTCCGGAATGCGCGCGGGATGCCGCGGTCGGACATGTTCCACATTGTGTGCGCCTGCGCCTCGGTGTGCAGCGAGACAAAATCCCAGAACGTGTCGTGCGCGCTCTGCGCTTGGGGGATCTCGCGGTCCGGCTGCGGCTTGGCCGCATGCACGATGTCGGGGAACTTGATGCCGTCCTGGATGAAGAATACCGGGATGTTATTGCCGATCAGGTCGTAGTTTCCTTCGCTGGTGTAGAACCGGGTCGCGAAGCCTCGGGTGTCGCGGGCGAGATCGGGCGATCCCCGTGATCCCAACACCGTGGAGAACCGGACGAACACGGGGGTCTCGACGCCGTTCTTCAGGAACTCGGCCCGGCAGATGCCTTGGCCGGCGCCGTTGGCGACGAACACGCCGTGTGCCCCCGCACCACGTGCGTGCACGACCCGCTCGGGGATGCGCTCGTGATCGAAGTGGCTGACCTTCTCGCGCAAATGATGATCTTGCAGCAGCGTCGGTCCGCGGGCACCGGCCTTGAGAGAGTGATCGCTGTCTCGGAGCCGCACACCGTGCGCCGTGGTCAGGAATTCGCCCTGTTGAGCAACCGTCTCGGGCGGCGCGCCCGTTTCGGCACCCGTCGGCGTACGCGTCTGCGGGCCCTGCTGGCCTGTCTTCGGTGGCAACGGACCGGTGGGGTCCGTCGGCTCATCTAAGGGCGGCGGCTGGCTACTCGGGGTTCCCGGGATGAACGGCACGGACGAGCGATCTTTTGGCAAGGGACCCTCCAGGACAGTCGAGCAGCCGCTGGCACGTAACCCTACCCGGTTGTCGGCCAAACAACCCCCGGCGGCGGCTTCGTCGATCCCGCGTCGCCGGTGAACGCTCGGCAGTGATCAGCGTCGTCGCAGTCTGCTGCGGTCGGCCCGGTGGGGCCGGTGGGGCCGCGGCGAAGCAGCGCGGACATCTTGTCCAGACCGAAGAACGCCGCCACGCTCACTGCCGATCGTTCACCGGCGAGCGGGTCAGCCCCTCGATCCAGCAGCAGCTGGACCGACTCCACGCTGCGTCGGAAAACCGCTGCGCCGAGGGCGGTCTGACCACGGTCGTTGACGCGGTTGGGGTCGGCACCGTGCTCGAGCAGCATGCGGACCGTTCGCGGATGATTATGGTATGCCGCAAGGATGAGCAAGGAATCCCCGACGTGCCCGGTCAGGTTCGCCGGCACTCCGCGTGCAACGCGACCTGCCAGCTCATCGGTCCGTCCCTCGCGCGCCAAATCCAGCGTGACTACCAGGAACTTGAGTTCCCCCTCGGTGAGATCGTCGGGCATTCGCGAATCTTAGGTCGATCTCGACTTTGAAGAGGCATCCGCGCCCACCCCATTTTGAATCCACGGACACCGTAAGGGGTTCTTCAGAATTAACAGGGGCGGGGGTGTGACCAGCGGCATCCGTGTCGGTGGCTGATCTGGGGCTCGCGCCCTTGTGAACTGGGTGTTCTTGACGCATCCAGAGCAAAGGCGCGAGCATGTCCAATTGTAGTCCACTGCTCGGGTTGACCGATATCGACGTCGACCTGGTGGGTATCGGCGCCGACGGGGCCCGGGACGTTCGAGTCCGAACGGGGGCCGATTGGGTGGGTCGGTGCCCGCTGTGCGCGGTCGTTTCCACCCGCTCCAAGGGTTGGGTAGTTGCGGGCAACCTCCCGGCTGACCGTGGAAGCTGACCTGCCCACCACGGCCGCGATCGCCCGCAACGACCGGCCCTGAGCAATAACCGTCAGCGATCTGTTCCCGCTCCGTCAGCGACAGATACCGCGGGGACGCCGACCGCGCCCGTGGAATGGGCTCACCCGCCGCTTCGATCCGTTCTGCCCACCGCCGGCCTTGTCGTCTGTGCACACCGACCAGCCTGGCGGCCACCGTGTTCGTGAACCCGCGTCGACGCGCCGCCCAATAGGCCTCCTGCACCTCCCACAACTCCCGCCGAGAACGCATCCCCACACCACCCTCTGATCAGCGGTGATGCGACGACCACTAGAACCCGGGGATCCCTACCCGAGACGTAATCAGCAGCAACGATCCACCAACGCCTGAATACACGTCTCGATGTATCATTGACTGATGTCGACGACACTGATGCACGATCTCGCGCTCGCGCGGTTCGGTCACGCGCTGTCCGATCCGACCCGAACTCGGATCCTGCTGGCATTGCGGGAAGCTCCCGGGTACCCGGCCGAGCTGGCGGAGCAGCTCGGTGTCTCGCGGCAGAGCCTGTCGAACCACCTAGGTTGCTTGCGGGGATGCGGCCTGGTCGTCGCGGTGCCCGAAGGCCGCCGCCCCCGCTACGAGCTCGCCGATCCTCGGCTCGGTCACGCCCTGACTGATCTGCTAGGTGTAGTTCTCGCCGTGGATCCCGCACACTGCAACGACTCCGACCGCGGGTGCTGCTGATGTCCTCCCTTGCGTCTCCGGACGCGGTCGTCCGGGAACGTCGAGCTGTGCTGGCCCGGCGGATCCGTTGGTTCGTCGCTGCCACCATCACTTACAACGTGATCGAGGCTGTCGTCGCGATCAGCGCAGGTACCGTTGCGAACTCGGCAGCCCTGGTCGGATTCGGCCTGGACTCGATCATCGAGGTCGCATCGGCCGCCGCGGTGGCATGGCAATTCGCCGGCCCAGATCCGGAGGCCCGCGAGCGCACCGCACTGCGAATCATCGCGTGGTCGTTCTTCGCTCTCGCCGGCTACGTCAGCATCGACGCAGTCATCACACTTGTCGCCGGCCATGAGGCCGAACACTCCACGGTGGGCATCGTGCTCGCCGCGTTGAGCCTGCTGATCATGCCCATCCTGTCCACGGCGCAACGACGGGCCGGTCGAGAGCTGAACTCGCGCACTGCGGTCGCCGACTCGAAGCAGACCATGCTCTGCACCTACTTGTCGGGGGTGCTGCTGGTCGGGCTGCTGTTGAACTCGTTGTTCGGCTGGTCGTGGGCTGACCCGATCGTCGCTCTGGTCATCGCCGCTGTGGCGGTCAGGGAGGGCCGCGACGCCTGGAAGGGCGATTCCTGCTGTTCGCCGATGACCGCGATTTCTGCTGCGGTGGTGGAGAACTCAGGCTGCTGCAAGTCGTGCGAGTGCTGCGCACGTTGACGTCTGCGTGAACCAATCGAAGGCGGGGATCGATGGGATGGCACTCACGACGACGCTACCGTTCCCAATTCGCTGGCTGCAGCGTCGAGGTAGCGGTAGATGGTGGGTCGGGTGACGCCGAACTCGGTGGCGATCTGGGCGACGGTGTAGCGGTGCCGGCCCTGCTCGTCGGTCTCGTCGTACATCTGCCGGGCCATCCGGGCTTGGCGGGCGCCGAGTTTGGGTTTCTGGCCGCCGGTGCGGCCGCGGGCACGTGCTGCGGCGAGGCCGTCGCGGGTGCGTTCGGACATGAGGGCGTGTTCGATTATCTGGACAAATCTGGGGTGTCAAGAGTCTGTCGGGGCTGGGGCGAATTGGTCGAGGTCGTCGAGCAGGTGCTGAAGTCGGTCGGCGGTGCTTTGATGACGTTCGACTTCCCGGTTCCAGCCGCGTTCGATGGCGTCCTGCACGAGGGTGAGTTCCAGCCGGCGGCGTTGCGCCAGGCGAGGCGCGTAGTCGCTGGTGGTGAGAAATTTGGAGCAGGTGAGAACCAGGTCGCATTCACAGGGGCCTTCTTGGGGCGGGCGCAGGCAGTGTCCGAGCTCAAGTTCGGTTTTGAGGAAGTTGGTCTGCAGCCAGGACACCGCTTCTGGGTCAAGGCGGTGGTTGCGCAGCGCGTCTGCTGCCGGACCCGCCATGCAGGCCGGCCACGGCCAGCGCTTCGGCGAGCCGCGAACCGTCCCCGGTGTCGCTGTCGACTGGCGGGTCGGTGAGGGTGACGTTGTCGGCGATGGTGCCGGAGAACACCGGGTGGCCCTGCGGCAGATAGCCCACCGATTCCCGGTCGGCCACTTAAGCTCTGGCCCAGGTGAAGAAGGGAGCATCAGCATCGTGACATCGGACTACCCACCGGCTGAGCGCACCGTCGCGGACGCAATGATCACCACCGCCAAGTTGAGTGACACCAGGACGACCGTGCGCGACATTCGAGCAATGTTCGGCGACGCCCATGTCCACGCCGCACTGGTCCTGGATAACGGCGTTCTGATCGCCGTCATCGAACGAGTGGACCTCGAAGGGCACCCCCGCGACAACGACGCGGCTGTTCATCTTGGCACCCTGCGAGGAAGGGTGGTCGCGGCCAGCACCCCGCTTGATCAGGCGCACCAGTTCATGCTCAGCGCTGACCGCCGCCGCCTGGCAGTCATCGACACCGACGGCACGTTTCAAGGACTGCTATGCCTCAATCGCACGAGAACAGAATTCTGCTCAGACCAGGGCGTACGTGCCCGCTCAGTCGACGGCGCGAGGCGAACCGCCACGGCGCGGCCAGCAACACCGTCACCAACGCGAACGTGGTCACAGCGCAGCCATGCTAGATGAGATCTCGCCGTGCGTGGGTGTTGGCCTGGATAGGCTGCCGGGTGGAGGTCACCGAGGCGGCGCTGAGCGGGATATTCGCCACCGTGGTCCCGCTGCTGGACGAACGTCAGCGGCGGGTGCTGGCCGGTGCGCAGGCTCGGGCGTTGGGCCGGGGGATAGCGCTGGTGACCAGGGCCGCGCGGATGAGCCGCACGACGGTGCGGAGGCGGTCGCCGAATCAGCGAATGGCGAAGAAGTCCGGGCATGTCGACGAGGACGCTGTCCGCCGATTCGACCGTGATCCGCATGCATGAGGGATTCAGATCTGGCGACATCGGGACGGATCACACGCTGAGCGGTAGCTGCTCGTCAGAAGTGTTTCGTGCGACCCGCTGCCCGAACTACTCCCATCGGGTGGCGGCCAGGTCAAGGCGGCAGGGCCAACCCGGGCCTATCAGCGCCCAATCGGCGCGCAATCGAACCTTGTCAGACGAGGCAAGGAGCTCCTACGTGGACCCTTCCGGTGAGTCGCGATCATTCGACGGACTGGTCCAGCTTTCCAATGATCGCGTCCACCCAACGATGGTCCTCAGCGTCCAGCGTCCAGCGTCCAGCGTCCGCCCCGGCCGGCGCACCGCGGCACTGCGGAAGATCCCGCGACGGAACGGCACAGCTTTGTCAGCAGCCAGGATGTGTTCGACCGAGTCCATCCATCGGCCGATAGCGGGCAGCAGGGCTGTGTGTTCAGTACGCGCGGCAGCCAGATCGCCGGCGGTCAACAGGCGCCAGATCTTCGCGTACAGCTGTAGGAAGCCCGCGCCCGGTTGCACGCCCACCGCCGACGCGGTCACGGTGTGCTCGACCGCGATCCCGATCCAGGCTCCGATCGTGTTCACGCCGCCGTAGCCGATCAGAAGCAGCGCACCGGCGAGGAAGACTCGGCGCCAGGTCCTCGCCGAGCCAGGCAGCCGGGCGGCCTCGTTGAGTAGCGGGCACAGCGCTCCGCCGATCTTGACCCCGGCAATGATCAGCAATAGCACCGCAGCCGGTGCTGGGGCCTGGTGCCAGGTCGCTCGCCCAGGCACCGACAGTGTTGAGCAGCCACCGGCCGCCGAGCGCCCAGTACAGGCTGAATGCGGCGTGCACGAGTCCGGCGGCAGCAGCGCCGAGCAGAAGGGTGTGCGCAGTCCGCTGTCTGGGCCGCGCAACGCTCACACGATCGATCCTCGCACGGCAGCGTGGGCGCAACCCGCTCGGGTGGAGCGGTGCTCGATCGCCCTCGCGGGGAGGACCGCCCGCGTTCTCGGGGTCACTTGATTCCTGCCCATTGAGCAGCTCGATGTGTGTCACAGCGGGATCCCGTTGCGGGACCTCAATCGTTGTCATGGCTTCAGGTGACGCGAGACTCGGCCGGTGTCCGTTGCGCCCTGGACGCAGCAGCTATTGAGGGTTACTCTCATATTGGACTTACTCTCATTAATTCTGTTGGACCTAGCCTCGGGGAGTTGAGGATGGCTGGTCTGCGCGAGCGCAAGAAGGAGCGCACACGCGAGGCGATCCAGCGCGAGGCGCTGCGCATCATCGCAAGCCGGGGCTATGACGCGATGACCTGCGAGCAGATCGCGGCGGCCGCCGAGGTGTCGCCGGCGACCCTGTTCCGGTATTTCGCCACCAAGGAGGACATCGTCCTGCAGGATGACTACGACCCGGTGATCGCCGAGGCGGTTCGGTCTCGTCCCGACCACGAGGATCCGCTGACAGCCGTGCGGCTGGGGTTCGCTGACGCGTTCGCCGAGGTCTATCAGGGTGACCTCGAGATGATCCGTCAGCGCACCGCCCTCATCCTGTCCGTGCCGGCGCTGAGGGCACGCTCGCGCGAACAGCGGGAGAGCCTTGTGAGCCATCTTTCCGATGCCCTGGCCGAACGGACCGGCGAGAGGGTCGGCGGCCTGGATCTCGAGGTAGCCGCGTCGGTCTGCGCATCGGCGGTTGGTGTGGCCGTCGAGCGGTGGGCGCGTGACGACGGGGACCTGCCGTCACTTGTTGAGGCTGCGTTTGCAGCGGTGGGTGCCCTGACGAGGGGGGCTGGCCGATGAGCACGCCGGCCATCACCGTTCGCGGCGTGTCGAAGCGCTACGGCCAGGTCATGGCCGTCGACAACGTCACCCTCGACGTCCAGCCCGGTGAGGTTTACGCGCTCCTCGGCCTCAACGGTGCCGGCAAGACCACCCTGATTCGGATGCTGCTCGGCATGGTGCGCCCCACCTCAGGCAGTGTCGAGATCACGAAGCGTCGGGTGACCGACCGCGCCGTATGGTCCCAGGTCGGCTACTTGGTGGAATCACCTTCGGTCTACCCCGAGCTCAGCGTGCGGGAGAACCTTGAGGTGGTCCGTCGACTGCGTAAGGTCTCGGACCGCAACGCGGTTGACGACGTCATCGATCTGTTCGGTCTGCGTCCCTACGCTGATCGCCGCGCACGGGCGCTCTCGCTGGGCAACGAGCAGCGGCTCGGGCTCGCCAAGGCGTTTCTTCACCGGCCGTCGCTGCTTCTGCTCGACGAACCGGTGAACGCCCTGGACCCCGCTGGTGTGGTGGAGGTCCGCACCATGCTGGTGAACCTCGCCCTTGAACAGGGCGCGACGGTGTTCCTGTCCAGTCACCGCCTTGCCGAGGTCGCCCGGTCCGCGACTCGCATCGGCGTACTGCACGAAGGTCGGCTCGTCGACGAGTTCGACACCGACGCACTGGCATCGCGCGTTCATACCTGCCTGGAGGTGGGCGCGCGGGATGTCGGGCGCGCACGTCGGGCGCTGCGTGAAGCCGGCTTCGAGGCACACGACTCAGGTGGTGGCCTCGTCCTTGAGGACGAGCGGGCCGTTCGCAGCCCTGAGCTGGTGGCTGCGGCCCTAGTTCGGGCCGGTGAACCGCCAACCCGGCTCGCGGTGACCGCAGAAGACCTGGAGACCTACTTCCTTCGGTTGGTCAGCTCGGCCGGGGTCGACGGACGGGAGGCAACCGATGTTCGGTGAGATCGCAGCCGCTCTGTGGGCTGAGCTACTGAAGGTCCGGCGCTCCAAGGTGCCCTGGGTGACCTTTGTCGCCTTCACCATGGCCGGCCTGGTCGGCGGGTTCTTCATGTTCGTCTTGCAGGACCCCGATCGGGCGCGATCCCTCGGCCTGCTCGGGGCCAAGGCCCAGTTCACCGGCGGAGCGGCAGACTGGGCCGGCTACTTCGCCCTCATCGCTCAGATCGCCGCGGTCGGCGGACTGCTCGTGTTCGGCATAGTCATCATCTGGCTGTTCGGCCGCGAGTTCTCCGACCGGACCGCTAAGGACCTGATGGCCCTTCCGACCTCACGGGGCGCGGTAGTGGCAGCCAAGCTGCTCGTCGCCGTCGGCTGGTGCCTCCTTCTGGCGGCCCAGCTGGTCGTCATCAGCCTCCTCTTCGGGACACTGCTCGACCTGCCCGGCTGGTCGACGGACACCGCACTGCGGGGGCTGGGGACAGTGTTGGCGACAACGATGCTGACGGTGGCCCTGGCGACCGCGTACGGGCTGGTGGCCAGCGTCGGCCGGGGCTACCTAGTCGCGGTGGCGGCAATGTTTGCGAGTCTGTTCGCTGCACAGGTCATTGCCGCCCTCGGCTTTGGCGCATGGTTCCCATGGTCTGTCCCTTCGTTGCTCAGCGGAGTCGCCGGTCCCGATCAGGCAAGCCCAGGCGCATGGGGCATCGCCGGAGTCGCGGTCATCGGCGTCGTATCGAGCATCGCGACCGGGATCTGGTGGGAGCACGCAGACCACGACAGATAGCCCCACCTGCTGGACTCCCCACCTGCCACCTCACGGCACAACGCGGATCAGCAGACCGACCAGCCCTAGAAGACCCCGCGTATCAAGCAATCCGGCCCGTACTCACGGACTGACTCGCGATCCGGGTTGCATGCCTACGCGATCCAAAGTCACACCCGCCTGGCTGTGGACCAATGGGCCGCACAAGGATCGGCTACCGGTTCGCTGGACGGCGTGCGAGCAGTTCGACGGCAGGGCTGTTTCGCTTCCGGGGCCGCAGGCTGGTCTGCAGGTCGATGAAGCCGGCGGCGGCGGCGTCGGCCACGAGCCGGTCGGCTGGGACGTCGAGTACGTGTCGATGCACTGTGATCACGAGCCGACCATCGGGGCGGAGCACGCGGGCGAGTTCGGCGAAGCCCGCTGGGCGATCCCACAGCATCACGTTGTTGACCGAAAGGACGGCCCTGATGGTTCGCGGCAACGTCGAGCAGGAGACGTGGGCAGTCGAGCATGCCGGACTGCATGCCCGATCGCGGGTCCTGGTGGTCGGGCACGGCCCGGGAGTCGGGCTCGTGCGGGCCGCTGCCGCCGTCACGCCTGGAGGCCAGGTCACCGGCGTCGACCCGTCTCCGTTGATGCGTGAGCTTGCCGCCGTCCGCTGCGCGGAGCAGATCGTGGCTGGTGTCATCGAGCTGCGCGAGGGCACCGCCGAGAACACCGGCTGTCCGGACGCGTCAGTGGACGCGCCGAGGCGACCGAGCGGTCCACGGGGATGACCGAAGGCGGCATCGAGGAGCCGCATCACCGGGGAAGCCACCCTGACACTCTCGCAGGTCTGCACGGTCGCGGCGCCCGGCGGCCGCGTCTCCGATAGAGGATCGGTATATGAGGACGTCCTCTCGGCTGAAGCCGCGGTCGTCAGGCTCCACGCAGGGTGACCGCGCGGGCAGGTCTCATCCGTCACCGGGGTGGGGGACTAGGAGCGCCGTGCCGAACCAGCCCCAGTAGATGCGATGGTGTGCGATCTGGGGTCCGCGAAGGTCCATGACCTCGGCGAGATCGACCTGGTCGCCGCCGTCAGCGTGCGCGCGGGGGTACTCCCACATCAAAGTCTGGCCATCGAAGTGGTAGCGGCCGGTGCGATACCAGCGCACGAGGTCGTTGGGGCGGTTGTCGGTGCCGCGTTGGAAGAACGGCCGGATCTGCTCTCGGCCAGTGAGCACCCCGCTTCGCCGGTCGAGGATTCGCGGGATCAACGGGGTCTCCAGGACTGCGTCGGGCGTGTACAACTCCAGCAGCCCGTCGATGTCGTGGGCGCGGGTCCGCCGGTCCCATTCGTGATAGATGAACTCCGCGTCGTCGTCGCTGGCGGTCCTGATCGTCGAGTCGGGGTCCATACCCGCGACGCTATGCCGCGACGTTACGGTGGCGTCGAAATGTGTGTGCATCATGCTGAACCGGTGAGCGACAAACCCTGCGACATCGACCTGGCGGCGGTCGGGGTGTTGTTCGGTGATCCGGCCCGGGCGGCGATGCTCGTCGCGCTGTCGGACGGTCGAGCGTTGCCCGCCGGTGAACTCGCCCGACGAGCATCGGTGGCGCCGGCCACCGCGACGACTCATCTGCGACGACTCGTCGATGGATGGCCTGGTCCGGGTCACGGTTCAGGGCCGACACCGATACCACCAACTTGCCGGACCGCAGGTGGCCGCGGTGCTGGAGGCTCTCGCCCACCTCGCGCCCGTGGCGCCGGTGAAATCGCTACGCCAACACCGCGACGTGACCGCGCTGGTGGAAGCGCGCACCTGCTACGACCACCTCGCCGGGCGTCGGGGCGTCCAGCTGCGGGATCGATTGCTGGCTGCCGGGGCGCTGCAGACCACCGACGATCAAGACCACAGCTTCACTGCCCACGGCGAGGCACTGATCGCCGACCTGGGCATCGATCTGGACAAACTGCGCTCCGGTCGGCGTGTCTTCGCTCGATCGTGTCTGGACTGGACCCAACGCCGTCCCCACCTCGCCGGCGCCCTGCCTGCCGCAGTCACCAGCACGTTCCTCGCCCGCGGATGGCTCGAGCGCAGCACCGGCCGCGGACTACGTGTCACTCCCGGCTACGTCCAGGAGCTCGACCGATGGCTTACCGCCACCTGATCGCCAACAACAGTCCTCGACCGCTGCAACTCGCCGACCCACTGCGGCCAGCACTCGGACGTGGATCATTGCGTGACTCAAGCCGATCCGCTTACGGCAATCTGCGTCGCTCTTTGCGTGGTCGCCCGCTGGCTGTTCGACATCCCCGGGGGTGCACAGCGGCGCGGTCAGCGTCCATGTCGAGCGGTGATCCCGTCGAGGATGTATGTGAGTCCCTGTTCGAATGCGTCCTCGGGATCCACGGGTGTGCCGTCGCGGATTAGGTGGGCCAGTGTGGGGAATTGTCCGCTGGTGAACGTCCGCTGCAGGTAGGGACCGGCGGCGGCCTGCCATCCGGGCTCGTCGAGCCCGGTGGAGCGGGTGGCACGGCGTTCGGCGATCTCGCGGCGCACGGCTCCCACGACGTAGGCGTTCAGGGTGCCGAGCGCGAGCCACAGGTCGTCGACGTCATCGAGTCCGGGCGTCTGGGCGAGGGCGGCGGCGGAGGTCTCGAGCACGGCGAGTGCATGAGGGCCGAGGTGCGGGCGGCCGCCGAGCAGATCGACCAACCACTCGTGGCAGAGCGCGACCTGCCGGGTTGTTCGGGCGACCGAGCGCAGGGTGTCGCGCCAGTCGTGCAAGCCGGGGTCTTCCCCCTCGATCTCGGCGTGGACAGCGTCGACCATGAGGTCGAGCAGCTCGTCTTTGCTGGTCAGGTAGCCGTAGAGCCGCATCGGCCCGGCGTCGAGCGCGGCCGCGACCTTACGGATCGAGACGGACTCCAACCCCTCGTAGTCAGCGAGGCGGACGGCGGCAGCCACGATCGCGCCCCGGCTGAGCGGGGCCGGACTCCTGCGTGGCCGAGGTTCGGGCCGCTCCCACACCGACGTAAGTTCGGCGGTGTCATACAGTGCATCCACGCGATACAGTGTATCGAATACTGGCAGAGGGGACCACCTCCATGGACACGCGCATCGCGATCATCGGCGCCGGCCTCGGCGGCCTCACCCTGGCGCGGACGCTGCAGGTGCACGGTGTCGAGACCGTCGTCTACGAACGAGAGGCCTCTGCTGCTGCCCGCACGCAGGGCGGCAGCCTGGACTTGCACCCAGACTCTGGTCAGCGCGCACTGGTCGAGACCGGGCTCGCCGAGAAGTTCTGGTCGATCGCCCGACCCGAGGGGGAGGACCTGCGCATCGTCGACCCGACCGGGACGACGCTCGCCCACAGGAGCGCACCCGAAGGCGGCCCGGCGGGCCGGCCCGAGGTCGATCGGGGCGCCTTGCGCGACCTGCTCCTGTCATCGCTGTCCGACGGCTCCGTCGCGTGGGGTCACCGGCTGCGTGAGGTTACCGAGCGTGCGCAGGGTGGCTTCCGGTTGCACTTCGAGCGCGGTGTCACTGCGGAGTGCGACCTGCTCGTCGGCGCAGACGGAGCCCGCTCACGAGTACGCCCGCTCGTCACCGACGCCGAGCCGGCCTACACCGGCGGCACCTACGTCGAGCTCGGCATCCGCGACGCCGACCGCACCCACCCCGAACTCGCCGACCTGGTCGGTCCCGGCAGTCTGTGGTGCCTGGGGGTGAACCAGAAACTCTCGGCTCAACGAGACGGTGACGGACGAATCCGTGTCTCGATCAGCCTGCGGACCGACCAGCAGTGGGTAAAGACAAGCGGCCTGAACGGCGCCGACACCGCGACGTCCACAGCGGTCCTTCTCGACCTGTTCGGCGGCTGGGACCCGCGGCTGACCGCCCTGATCGAGGCGAATGACGACACGATCGTCGCGGGCGTCATCACCGCGCTGCCCGTCGGTCTGCGCTGGGACACGCGTACGGGCGTCACCCTCATCGGCGACGCCGCGCACCTCATGCCACCCGTGGGCGAAGGGGCCAACCAGGCCATGTTCGACGGCGCCGACCTCGCCCTCGCCCTGACCCGCCACCCGGGAGACCTCGCAACCGCCGTGCGTACGTTTGAGCAGGCGATGTTCGAGCGGACGCACGCCGTGGCCGCGGAGTCGGCACACATGGAAGCGATGCTGCTCTCACCGACCGCAGCCGCGGACATGGCTTGCTTCTTCTCCGGAGGGTGACCGGCCTCGTCAGCCGGTGCCCCCGACGTCGAGGGTGATCAGTGTCCGGTGAGCGATCGGTCTGCGGGCGGCCTGGCGCCGGCTTGGGAACTGATTATAGAGCTGCCGGTTTTCCTGCCTGTGCGGCATCTCTGCTCGTTCGCGTCGAGAAGGCCGCTACTGGGATGCAGCGAAGCCGGAGCACTCCTCGCATTCCGAGACGATTGGGTGTCGGCAGGCGAGTAGGTGCTCGAGGAACTCGTCCGCCCCTGTGCAGCTGCTCTACTGCCGCTTGGATCTCGGCGCGTTTGGCAGCCACCAGCTCGACTCGTCGAGCCATGCCAGCGGTGCCGAGAGCACGAATCTCGGCCAACGACATACCCGCTCGCTGGCATACCCGGATCAACCTTGCGCGAGTGACCAGCTCGTCGTCGTAGACGCGGTGCCCGCTGCTCGAGCGCGGCGGGCGCAGCAGCCCCATCTCCTCCCAGTGCCTGAGCACATGGGAGTCAAGGCCGAGCATCGCTGCCGCATCGCCGATCCGCAGACCGTCCGTCATCGCTTCTCGCTTTACTTCAGGTCGACCTGAAGCCCTAGCGTGCCCTAGCGTGCCACTCGACCGTGAGGGATCTGCACAAGTGAACGACCGGGCGATCGCAGAGTTGCCGCTCGCACTGCGCGTCGCGGTCAAACCGCCCTCCGACGTACTCGACTTATCCACATCGCTCGAGCAAGCCGGCATCTCCGCCGAGCGCCTGGACTTCGCGCTCCCCACACACCTGCATTGGGACCACGTCGCCGGGCTCCTCGACCTCCCGCACCTACCGATGCAGGTCCACGCGACCGAGCGGACCTGGGCCATGACCGGCGACGCCGCACCTGTCGGCGGCGTTCGCAGCGCCGTGTTAGGCCGCCCGATCACCGAGTTCGACCTCGACGGACCCCCGCCCGAAGCCACGACCTGCTCGGCGACGGCTCAGTCACCCTGGTCGACCTCGCCGGCCACACACCAGGCAGCGTCGGTGTGCTCCTGCGCACCGCCCGCGGGCCGGTGCTGCTCGCCGGCGACGCAGCCTGGCACTGCCTCCAGGTCGAGCACATCCGGCACAAGGCCTCATACCCCGGGATGCTCGCAGACGAAGACCGCGCCGCAACCTTCCGAACACTGCACCGTCTGCACGCCATCCGCAACGCTGTGCGAGTGGTGCCGACCCACGATCACGATGCCGCACGAGCCCTCAGATGACGTCCGCACCCAGGCACTCCGCACCCCGGCAAACAGCCGTGGGACAAGACCGCCTCGGGGCACCTGCGTGACGACAACACGGCGAAATCGCCGCGGGGGTCTCAGTTGCGTCGCAAGCCGATCCTCTGCCGGACGGCCGGCGCGCCTTCACCCGCTGCGGTGGATCGCGTCGGAAGTCCTTGTCGAGCTGTCCCAGCGGCCAGTCGGCCATCGGACAGCCGTCCCACTTGTCGTTCGGCTTGCGGACATCCCGGGGGAGCTGGCGACTCCTTCCGCCCTCCCGCTAGTCGTGTCCGTCGGCACGGCCGCGGAGAGTTCGTGGCCTGAGCTCACGTTCTGGTCCCGGCCGGCGTCTACACAGCAGACGTGAATCAGCTCGCCGAGTTCAGATCACCGATCGAAGGAGACCTCGTGTCCCAAGAGTCAGCGCAATCCACCAGCGGCCCCGTCGGGATCGAGGCCATAGACGTACTGCAGGGCATGTATGCGGCCGAGAACCGCTATCTGGCCGCTGGGGGACCCGGCAAGGCCGACTTCGCAACACTGGCGCCGTTCTTCGCCCCGGATGTGGTGCTCCACCAAGCCGATGCCCTGCCCTACGGCGGTACTTGGCGCGGCCATGAGGGGCTGGAGCGGTTCATGGTGGCAATGAGTCAGACGTGGGAGTCGTTCGAGATGCTCGAACAGACCTACCTCGCTACAGGCGAACCGCTCGTGGTGCTGACCCAGGTCGCCGCAACCGCTCGCGCTACGGGCCACCAACTCGAATTCCCGATCTTGCAAACCGTCACCGTCGCGGATGCTCGCATCACCGACATCCGCCCCTTCTACTGGGACACCGCCGCGATCGCCAGCGCCTGCTTCACCGCGTAGCGGGCCCGTCGACACAGCAATCGACACTGCTGAGCAGCGCGCGCAGCGACGCGGGCAGCAGATCTCGAATCGATTCAGCATCGGGCACACCGGGACCCGATGATCGCGCCCGCCTCAATGACCTCAACGAACGGAGCTTGCTCATGGATGACTGGACGCAGAAGAGGGTCGCGATCACCGGTGGCAACAGCGGGATCGGCCGGGCCGCTGCCGAGGAGTTCCACGGCCGCGGAGCCACCGTAGCTCTGTTTGGCCGCAACGAGACAACCCTGGCCCAGGCTGCCGAAGAGCTTCCAGGAGTCCTCACCACGGCGGGCGACATCAGTCGCGGCGAGGACGTGCAGCGATGGTATGACGAGCTCGCCCATGCCTGGACACACATCGACGCCCTCGTCGTCAACGCCGGCATCGCCCACTTCGCGCCGCTGGAATCGATGCCGGAAGAGGACCTGCAGTCGATGCTCGATGTCAACGTCATCGGTGCCTACCTCACCGTGCAGAAGGCACTGCCGTTGTTGCGGCAGGGCAGCAGCGTGGTCTTCACGACAAGCATCAATGCGGTCCTCGGCCGACCCGGGTCCAGCGGCTACGCCGCCAGCAAGGCGGCCCAGGCCAGCATGGTGCGCGTCTTCGCAGGCGAACTCGTCGGCAAAGGTATCCGCGTCAACGGCGTCCGCTCAGGCCCCGTCACGACACCCATGTATGACCGGCTGGGCATGACCCAAACCGAAACTCCCGACATTACCGAGACGATCGCAAACGAAGTACCCATGCGACGCTTCGGCACCCCCGGCGAGATCGCCAAGGCCATCGCCTTTCTCGCCGGGCCGGACGCCTCGTACATCACCGGGGAAGAACTCACGGTCGACGGCGGAATGAGCCATCTGTAGCGGGAGGCCGATCACGGGACCAACCCTCAGTCGTCCGGTTACCGATCGGCTTGTGACACTGGGCGGTCATGGTCAAAGACCGCAGTCAGGACAGCACGGGGAACTCTCGGCGAGGCGTCCGAGGCTGCGTTGCTCCGCCTCGGTCAGCTCTGAGCGGCCGGTTGCGGTTGCCAGGAATCGTTGATCATTCCATCCGAGCTCTGACGGGGGAGTATCGCCCAGGAGGTCGAGAAGCACTGGCCGGATGAGTTGTTGCGCGGCGGCAGTCGTCCATGCTGAACGCCTCATGGTGATCGCGACGTCGAGAGCGTGCGCGGCAACGGAAATGACACGGGTGCGAAGCCATTCGCCGAAGAGCATCGGACCCACCGCTCGTATTTGCACCACCCGATCCATACCGATGCTGGCCGCGGTGTCGGTTGCCCGTTGCAGCGCGCCGGTGAAGCACTCTGCGACCGACGTTGTCGCCAGGATGCGGGCGGCGGCGGCTTGTGTCTGTCGAACGTTTCGGTCGCGGTATTCGGGTGTGTCTCGCTCGGGGCGCCGGTAGTAGTCGGCGGCGTCATGAAGATCCAGGCCCGGATCACTCTCAGGCATGGCGTCGATGTGGATGCTTCCGGCGGTGTGGACCACGAGCTCGGCCAACGTCCATGGTGGGCAGTTCGACGTCCGCGATAGCTGTTGGGCCGTCGCGGCGTCGATAGCCCTCGCGAAGGCATCGCCCTCCAATCGGAGAGCTGTAAGGGCGTCTGTCACGGGCGGCACGCTACCAGCGTCGGATACGACTTCCCGCCTCTCGAGCTTCGCATCAACGCTGTTCGGCGGCGACGCCCCAGCCGGTCAAGGGACCGGTGGTGTTGCGGCGCCCGGGCGAGGCCGCGGCTATTCGTTGAGTGCGTCGGTGATCTCGCGGGTGGTTGCGCTGCAATGCGGCGTTGCTGGCGGCGTAGGAGGTGTAGGCGTTCAGACCGGCGGCCAAGGCCCAGCCACGGTCTCGTGTCCAGGTGGCATTGTCGCCATCGAGTGCCGTACGGAAACCGCTGCCGACAAAAACAAGCCGCTGCCTACAAAAACAAACCGCTGCCGACAAAACGCTGCCAAGTAACGCGGCGCGGAGCCGCCGGAAACCGCGCCAAGAACGTGGGAGTAACGGTGTCACTACTGCCAAATAATGCGGCACGGGACACTCTTCCCTGCAGACTGCGGTGCTGGTCGGACAGGCCCAGCTGGGGCGGGAGGCGATCGATGGAACCGGTGGGGGAGTGGACGCCGGTCCTGGCCGTGCCGCCGGCCGCCGATACTGCAATCCTCGTCGAGGCCGACCACGCGGATCTGTCGGCGGCGGACCTGGCCCGGGTGTGGGCGGCGGTCGACGCCTCCACGTCGGCCAACACCAAGGCCGCTTACCGCCCCGACTGGGCCCGATTCGCAGCCTGGACCACGCAGGCCGGCTACGCCTCGTTGCCGGCCAGCGACATGGTCGTCGCCGCATACCTCACCGACGCAGCTACCGCGCTTCGCCTCGATGGTCGGGCCCAGTTCCGTCCCGCGACGTTGTCCCGGTGGGTGTCCTCGATCAACCAGATCCACACCGCAGCCGGCCTGCCCGCACCCGGCCGCTCCGAAGTGGTCCGCCGGGCCCTGTCCGGGGTGCGCAGGGTGCGGCGAACCCCGCCGACACGCCGTAGCCCACTGCTCCTGGCCGATGTCCGCACCATCTTGACGGCGCTAGCGCCGTCGTTCTGGGTGTGGCCGGACGCGATGGCCGCCCACCGCGACGCCGCGCTGTTGCTGATGGGGTTCGCCGGCGCGCACCGCCGCAGCGAACTTGTCGCCCTCCGGGTGCAGGACGTGACCGTGCATCCGGCGGACGGGTTGCACATCCGGATGATCTCGTCCAAGACGGACCAAGAGGCCCGAGGAGCGGTGCGGGCGTTGCCGTTCGGCCGCGGCCCGGCGACCTGCCCGCCGTGCGCGTTGATCCGCTGGCGCCGGCTGCTCCTCGCGTTCGACCAGGGCGGCCGCCGGGCAGCCCTGAACCAGGTGCACCGCCGGGGGTCGACGGCGGAGCACTGCTGCCGCAGCGTCGACGATTCCGCAGTGAATGCGGAGCCCGTGGCCGATGGGGGACAGGCCGGGGAGCGGGGTTCGGTGGGGGAGCGGTGGTTGTTCCCCGGCATCCACAAAACCGGCACACCCGGGGCGGGTGCGATGTCCGGGGATGCGGTCGCGGCGATGATCCAGCGCCGCGCCGCCGCCGCCGGGTACACCGGCCCAGGTGGACCTGTTGGGTGGTCATTCGTTGCGGTCCGGGTTCGTCACCGAGGCGTTCCGGGCCGGAGCCGACGCGCATTCGATCATGCGGCAGCCCGGCCACCAAGATCCGAAGATGCTCGAGGTGTACGCCCGGGAACATGCGCCCCTCGTGGGTAACGCGGTCACTCGGATCGACTTGTGAGCCCCAGCCCTGTCGGCGGTCACCGGCCGGCCACTCGCGCCCAGCACGATCGCTGGGTATGCGGCGGACTGGACGCTGTTCACCGATTGGTCCGCTGCCACCGACCACGACCCCTTAATCGCCGACGCCGCGACCATTCTGCGTTCACCACCGCCTGCCCTGCCGCGCCCGCCACGCTCCGGCGTCGCCTGGCCGCGATCGAGCACCACCACCGCGCCGCAGAATCGGAAATCCTCTGGAGAGCGTCGGGTTGGGCGGCGCCGGCCGGCCAGTCCGGGTTCGTGAGCCGCTCGACCCGGACCTGGTCGTGACGGCGCTGCGGCTGCTGCCGTCCCGCGGCTGGACCGCCGGCCTGTTCGGCCGCCGCGACAAGGCCCTGCTCGCCCTGGCCGCATCAACCGACCTTCCGTACCGGGAGTTGGCCGTGATGACCGCCGGGCAGCTGGACATCGTCGACGGCGCCGCGGGGGTCACCGACTCCGCCGGCGAGATGCACGTCATCGACGCGGTCGCCGACGCGGTGCTGTGCGGGCCGTGTGCACTGACCCGGTGGCGGCGCATCATCGATGTCGAGGTCACCACCATCAGCGCCGCCCGGATGAGGTACCTGCTCAAAAAGCCCCCGTCGTCACCTCGACCAGCAGACACGTGTGCTGGGACCCGGAACCGATCAACGACAAAACGCTGGCCGTGCCGTTGTTCCCGCCGATCAACCAGTGGGGGCACCTCCCACTACCAATCCACCCGTTGAGCCGGCACGCCATCTCCGTCCTGGCCCGGCAGGTTCAGGCCGGACTCCCGGCACACCGCGACTTGGACGTCGACGACGTCGCCGACGTCCTGAACGCCGCCGACAACACACCGGTGGGGGAGCCCGCGGTCCCACGGCCGGCTTACGACTGGGCCGCAGCGAACCAGAAGAAGAAGGAAGCCATCGCCCAACTCGCGTCCCTCTCGGCGACCATGGACGACATCGACGCCTGGATCAACGAACTTATCGAACGCACCCGAAACCTCGATCTCGACTGGCCCCGGCGTGGCCGGACAGGCTCTCATCGTGATGGTAATGTTCGCCCTGCTGTTCCGGCCTGCCCGTCGCCTCGGCATCGTGCAGCTGTGGGCGGGCATCGCCGTCTTCACGGCCGGACTGTTCGTCCTGCGCGGCGCGCACTGAGAGTGCTGAGCCCCCGACGGGCATGACAGGACGACCAGGACGGCCCCAAGCATGGAGGACCCGTGATCCAGCAGCACGCTGCGGACGTGGACGGCACGCCTGTCCGCTGGCTCGAGCAGGGCAGCGGTATGGCCGTCGTGCTGGTGCACGGCATCCCGACGTCGCCGGCGCTGTGGCGCCACGTCATGCCGCTGCTGCCGGGACTGCGCGTGCTTGCCTTCGAGATGACCGGCTACGGACAGAGCATCCCGGCCGGCCGCACCCGGGACGTCTCCGTCGGCGCCCAGGCCGACCGGCTGAACGGCTGGCTCGACCACCTCGGCATCGACCGGGCGGTCCTGGTCGGTCACGACCTGGGTGGCGGCGTCGTACACATCGCCGCGGTCCGGCGGCCGGAGCTGTGCGCCGGTCTGCTCATCACCAACGGCATCGGCTACGACTCGTGGCCAATCCCGTCAGTCAAGGCGATGCGCGCCGCTGCGCCGCTGCTCGCCAAGCTCCCGCCAGTCGCGCTGAAGCCGGCACTCGCGGTTCTACTCGGGCGGGGTCACGACACCGCCGCCGCGGCGAAGGAGGCGCTGGGGCTGCACTACCGGCCGTACGCCGAGCACGGCGGCGGCGCGGCCATGGCCCGACAGGTCGCGTGCCTCGACGTGCACGACACCCTCGCCGTCCAGGACGCCCTGCCGACGTTGAAAGTGCCTGCCCGCATCGTGTGGGGCGTGGCCGACCCGTTCCAGAAGCTGGAGTACGGCGAGCGCTTCGCGCGCGACCTCGGCACCACAGTTCAGCGCATCGAGGGCGGCAGGCACTTCACGCCGGAGGACCACCCCGACGTCGTCGCCACCGCGATCGAGGACCTCGCAGCAGAGGTCGCCGCACGCAGTTGACTCCGTCACTGAGGTTGCCGTCATCGTCGGGCATCATGAGCATGTGACGCTTCCCGCCGCCGCCGCCGCCGCGACGACGACCGGCCGGTGGATCAGCCACTCGTCGGCCCAGCACAATCTGATATGGAGTGACCTGTTGTCAAGTGGCAGGGTGAGGCGCCCGTCCCCGGGGTATGGGGGCGGGCGCCTCATCGTTCCGCGGTGGTGGGGTGGTGAGCGTGTCGACGGGCGACGCACGGTCAGAC
>JAABUR0100002525.1_pt1 | contig 27706 bp, 32 predicted proteins | sample 5560091 | NCBI WGS metagenome assembly JAABUR01 (sample SAMN10711879, study PRJNA513375) | rock metagenome | isolation source: Antarctica rocks | place: Antarctica: Victoria Land, University Valley sud
AGAAGGGGAGGGGTGGGGAACGGGGGAGGTGGTGGAGAATGTGAGGTACGGGGCGATTTAAGGTATGATGTGGGTCAAGCCGTTTGTGTCGAGGGATTTCCTTGCAAGCTAGAACGGACGCTAAGCGTGATCACGATCGAAAGGTGTATCGAAACTCGGCATGAGAGCTTTCGGGAAATGGATAGCCGGGCCAGGGGGGGGAGTGCGAGGGTTTGCCAGAGTGGATAGGGGGTTGTTGGGGGTGGGGGAGGTTAGGTTGGCGTGATGGGGCGGAGTGATTAGAACTTGCTAGGACTTGATAGAGGGGATATGGGGATAAGATATTGACACCACCCCCATCGACCCGACCCTCCCCCCTCCCCCAACGCCCACCCCACTCCGATCAACTCAACGCCCATCACTACCCTAAACAGCTCGCCTAGAATCCCGTCTTGCACCTCACCCCATCCCATTTCATACCTTCTCCACTGCCTCCATGATCCAACCCCATCTCCACACCTCCTCTTCCCCCATCACATACCTCCACCTCCTCCACCCATAATCCTACCTACCAATCCTACCAATCCTACCTAACAACCTACCCATCATTCACTCCATCATTCCCCCAGCCAGCAGCAGCAACTAAGAGGCACAAATCCTACAAGGCAGATATCACTGCACCTGCTTCAGCTATCGTGAAGAGAGGAAATTTGAGAGTGTGGGTTTGGTGAGGGTGGTAGATGGGGGGAAGAATGGGGTTTGTAGAGAAGGGAGAGGGAAAGTTGAGAGGGTGGGTACGGGGTAGTAAAGAAGTGAATTTTCGTCATCCCGCAGCGTTTTGACTTTTGTTCAAGGGATTTTTTGGCATTTTGAAAAAAGGGTACGACTGGGCACTGAGGGCTTTATTTTATCATGAAAGTAGGGTATGTGAAAAAAATGTTCATTGAATGGGAGTTTTTTCTGTCACTTGTTTGAACGGGTTGATCCTGCGATCCGTGTTGAAGCGGGGTTGGATCAACTGTTTACTGATTGAGAGCAATGATGCTATTGAGAATGATTCTTTGATGGGATTATATTGAGGAGGCAGGGGAGTTAGGATGTGCGTATGAGATGTTGCTGCGATGAATATACTGTGTAGAGGGGAGGGGTTTGGTGTGTCATGTGTTTTGGAGGAGAATGGGTTATGTGTGTTGGAGTAGTGAACCATGATGGGAATGCTGACGCGGAAGGCTCTGGTTTGAAATTGCCGGATTGTTTCCAGCAGTGAGAAGAAGACGGTAAAAGGAAGTCGAGTGTTCAAATTGTGGGAAATGCGCTCATAGTGAATAGTTGATGCAAGACTTTTCAACCTCTTTACCCGATCAACGCAGTCAAACGAACCTTCACCCCCTTGAAAATTCAGCAATAAAGCTATGAAACACCTCATGCCTTGCTCGCCAGGTACGACGGCACAGCAACAGACTTGCTCATTTCAATCATCGTCTCATTATACAACTTCTTTCCAACTTCCTGTTCCGTCGGGGATCCGATGAACTCGTCACGCCTGTGCAACTCAGCTGCCACAAACTTCGCCCAATCGAAAACACCCAGCAAAACAGGAGTCCTTACGGCTGAACAGTCTTATCCAACATGAACTCCCCATGGCTCTTGGGGCCCACTACCAGCATCGCATTCAGAATCAGCCACGGCCCGTGCTCAACCGGCCGGGGCCCGAATCGTCTTCATGATGTTGACGAGAACGCGCAGATAGAAAGACAGAACATCACTCATGGCCGTGTCTACCATGCCAGGACACAGCATATTGACAACGACTTCGTTTCTATTCAAGCGTGACGCGAGTTCATACAGAAATAGTGCGCACAGCAGTTTCGTATCGTTGTATTTCTGAAACGGGAGGAAATTCTTCGGATCGTCCATGTGACCAACGACAGTCTCGTCAGACTGTACCGGGGCTTTGTTCGATAGAGTGAATTGAGAACGCCTTCGACTTCCGACCCAAGTGGTGCGGGAAGGAACCCCGGTTTTTGCGGCGTTGGCTTCGAGTTGCGGGAGAAGCTCGAGGAGGAGGAGGACGTTGGAGAGATATTTTACTTGCATTACGTGTTCGTGGTCGCTGGGGCTGGTTTCATGCTTTAGGATCCCGATGCCGGCGTTTAAGAGCAGGTGGTCGACAGCGGGCAGCTCCGCTTTGACAACTTTGGCAAGTGATTGGATGGAATCATAGTCGTCCATGTCAAGCTTCATGACCTTGACTGTGGGGTCTTTGTTGTGTTTCTTTACACCCGGGTCAGCAAGTAAGGAGGCCTTGCAACCTTCGCCTTTAGAAAATGTTGCGGACGGCAAGGACAACGGTAGATACGTTACGGGCGACGAGTTGAAAGGCAGATTCTAAGCCCATGCCTGCGCTGGCACCGGTGATGATGATGGTCTTCCCTTGAAGGTCGATGCCCGTGGGCAAAGGGGTGACTTTAATCTGCGAAAGAATACCCATTGTACGGGGAAAGAGAGGCTGATTGGAACCAGATATTGTGGGTGGAGATTAAGAAAAGGAGTTAATGATAAGGGCAAGAGTGTATATGAACGGAGTTTTGAATTTTTGGATGAGAAGGATGAGAATGCACGGAAAAAGCAAGATGCAATAAAGCAGGACACGGAACACTCTATTAATATAGGTTCACATGGACCAATTTCAGATGAGCTAAGCCAAATATTCGTACGCGAAGAGACTGCTCCTCGTCTCATTGATTGCAGTGCTGAGAAATCAAAGATGTCGATTAGTTTGAACAATGGCTCCAAGCTTGGAATTTTAAGGGTTTAAGCTATAGCAGTGAGCGGTCTGCCCTCTGGCGACTTGCCATTATCCAATGAACAGATCTGTGTTCTTCAAGATGGCAGTCCTAAGTGAACATGAGCCCTTGCTTCTTAAAGGTCTGAGTGCTTAGAATCGGTCCAGCGCGTCACGTTTATCGTGCGACGCTAAGCTAAAATAGGAATTCCACCGAGCATTACTCGGCCAAGACACTTTATTCGGTGCCGTTGAAGTTCGTTATATACATATATCCTTATAGAAGACATGTTGCAAATAGGGGTACAGATATGTCCAAAGATTGATCGATTTCGATGTGGGAGAGAGGCACAAGAGACCACAACACAAGTCTTACCAACCCTGGATATTTCTCAATCAAAACCTTCGTGTAAGACTCAGACTCCGTCTCCGTAATCTGTAAGCTATTCCATAGGTTGTGCGTAGTGATATCATATACCTCGTGCGGCTTCATGCGTATTCAAACGTTGCCGAGTATATCTGTTGTGCGTGCCATTTCCAACTTGCTCCCCTGGATTTGAGAAGATGGGCAATCATGACAATTTGGGCCGAGACACAATGTGAAAGGTAAACCCAAAATTTGCTCACAGACTTCACCCTCCTCTCCAATCCGCATGAAGGTCGAAATCGAACGTGATGAAGTCTCTTTCAACCGCTCTACCTTGCTCTTTCGCATCCTGCCCCTTAGGTTGGGCATAGTTATGCCAGTGATACTTAGCACGCCATCGCTTGAGCTCAATATTCTGTGAGCGCTGACTGACTTCACTTCATCTCGGTTATCATAGTCAGTCGAGCGTTGCACCAAAGCCTATGAATATAGATCCCACTCGAGAAAAGGATTGGCTACCTCAGTAAGGCCATCAACAATATCTTGACCCGTGTGAAGTACTCATCGAGGTTTCGAGTCAACGATGAAGACCATGCAGCCAAATCAGAAATATCGAGAACATCGTCCTTATCAATATAACCAACTCGGCCCTCATCATGGTTATGCATGATTGAAGGCTCGGCTGACTGGGGGTGATGTCCGTTCAAGGCGGAGTGCGATATCAAACTGCCGTTTGGCGCCGGCTCTGCTCCCCTGATCAAGGGATCAGTGACAGTCTTACTTGTAGAGAGCGACATTGCACGCAGTGCTATTCCTGGCGGAAGTTTTTCACACCTTATTGGTACTGCAGGCTTGAACAGTTGTGGATCGGCGCCAGGTGGTAGGTCAAGCCTTTTGCGAAGCGCTACGAGCATTCTCCATGCCAGCGATATCTGTTTGGCGGATGGCGCAGTATCCGATAAAGCAGGGTCATGTTCCCCTCGGTGGCCAGCACTCATTTAGTATCAAAACCGAAGATATCAATTACTTCATCAACCAAGTAGCGTAAGGTATGTCTGTTCTCTAAATTTGGGTTGCATTGCAAATACGTGAGGCAAAGGAAAATACACTGAAGAGGAGCCAAAACCATGAATAGGGCGCAAATGCATCGATGCGTAGAAGTTGCACAAAGATACGTAGGTACGTGATGCAAAGCTGGATAATACTATTTGCTCGTTCAGTCAGCCGTAGTTTCCAACAGCATTATTTCTTCCTGTCCATATTTCATAATCAAAGAATTCGAAGACCAACAACGAATGTGGGACGTCGTAATGTCTCAATAGAGAGCTAAATAGAAATCTCAAAATGAAGAAGCGTCCACATACCTACTTCACATTTTCTGCTGCTACTCTGTCTTACTATCAGTGCGACCCAGGAATGGCTTGTGTACTAATATTCCGGCCTCTGTCTTCAGTATGTTGAACATGTTTCTTACCCAGGAACTCCAAACGGTCGGCTGACTTGGGTCAACGCCGTAATAGCCTTGGTGTGTCACAGGTGACGCACTGGCTAACCGAGAAGGAACGAAGCCTGTCTCAGGGTTGCTTTGATCTAGTATCCTCTTGACTAACCTATCTAGCTTCGCTTGGAGGCTTTTCGCGGCGCTGATACATTCATCTAATCGAGCCTGCCCCAAAATGTGGCTGTCATGTTGGCTACTAATTAGCAAGTGTTTGAACCGTGTACTTTCAAAGCGGCCTATTGCTAGAAGCATGGTAATGGAAGTTGCACCAGATGATGAGGATAGAGATCTTGAGAGACGATGTTGATTCATTAAGGGAAAATCCTCATCGCGTATATTAGTGACCATCCTGGAATTTCTCAGTTCCTCACTACTATCACAGCATGTCCGCGATCCATGAACTATACTTGCTTGCACATCAAGCCATACAATATGCCACCAGACACGACGGCGCAACTCACAGGTAACGGGGTCCAGGCCGAATAAGGAGCCATCAAGATGCAGTCCCATGCTTTGTGCAATCCGCACTACAGAGCTTAAAAATCTCAACTCCTCCAAGAATTCGATATCTGGTTTGGAACAGCTGTAAGCCAACAATGACGAAACCAAGGTAGAAAGAGTAGGGTATCGTAGATGTTGACACACATCAAGACATGCGGAATGTGAGCATTGTAGTTGTTCGACAATTTTCTCTTTTATCACTCCCTCTAGACTGCCTGCCATCCAAGTTGCAGGCAAAGCTGTCTTTGCACCGCAATACAGAACCGAGAATAGAAGATATAGAAAATCAGGATCGCCAAGAAGCTTATTGTCTGGCTGAGAGATATCGCTGTTTCGACACCATTGCCAGAAGCTGTTGTAGTCTTTTTGGAGGGTAGAAAAATGAATGAGGGGAAGAATGGGGTGTACACCGATGGAGAACGACTGGAGCAGAGCATCGCACACTACCTTTGGGGGAAGCGTCTTCAGTAGGTTCGCTAGTCCAACGGAGTCGATATGAGGTTGAGGCACGTTGTCAGGAATAACGTCTAACTCGCCCAGGAGGGTCTCACAGAGCGACTCCTATCGATGAATTAGTAGCTTTTAGTATGAAGAGATAACCCGCATTGATTTGCAGGCTTACGTGACCAGTGACAAGTTCCCAAAATCCATTGCCGACATGGTGGACCTGGCCTCCGCTCCGTATACTAAGGTAACCCGAAGGGCGAGCGTCAAACTCTCTTAGAGCGGCATTTTCATTATCGGCAGACGTTCCAGTTCCTATTTCCTCGTTCACGGATGTAGGCTGCACAGCCTTTGGGCTATTGGTAAATTCCTGTAATGGCGTGAGACCGTTCGATGTGCGAAGGCGCTTTCGAGATGCGTCAGACCCAAGATTTACAGTAGTACTATTCGTGATCGATGGCGTGGTCATTTGAATTGCACGTTCAGAGTCTTCTGGGGGTGTATCCCCTGTTGGGATACTTGCCGGCTTCGAGCCCAGATCGCAAGTTTTCCCCGGCACGAGGTGTGGGTTGCCCTTGCGAGTTACCTGTGGTGTTGACAGGTCGCGATTGTCGGCGTCGTATTGACAAGCCTCTTGGATCCTGACGCAGTTACTGCAAGCTGGCTGTTCCCTCCCGCAACGGACCTTTCTTCCTCGACATATTGCACAACTCATCGATGGACGAGGTCGTGTAATGTGTCCGCGACGTCTGGTTTTGGCTGGCGGCATTTCCAGTGATCCCTAGTACATCTTAAGGGACAACAACTTCCATGTCCGGCTTAGAGAAAGCAAGCTCATGACCTCACGTGGGTTTATAATTAAAGGACTCTCAAGCCAAAGCTATTGCCCTTTTACCCAGGGAACCTACCTTTGAATAAGATCATGAGTGCATATCAAGTTCACCAGCAATAGGAATGAAGCTACACTGTCTCATCGTCTTTTCCAGGATTCCCTACTCAGGGATAAGCAAGATACCGCAAGAACTTAGCGAGACCAAAAAGATAGACGGAACATGAAGTATATGAATCATTGCCCTCCATCATGGTGTTTGTCGCCCTAACTTCACGTTCATAGTTCTGTCGGTCGTCACTAAAGTTAAAAGGCGTGAAGCGAAAAAACACACATCCCTTGCAGATCACATGATCGCGTGTTATGGTGGCGCACGTCTGCCTTCATCGTTCCTTCAGCATGCCAAAGTCAATTATCATACTATCCTAGATTACCCGACGTACCCATGGATCGCTGTGAATATTTAGCCCTCTGGAGACAATGGAGAAGACCTCGGTTCAGAAAGAAATCTTCTTCAACGAGCTTTACAGGCTCGATGATTCCGACGAAGAGCAAGACACGAGCGAGGCCGCTTTAATCCTACGGCAGAGTAAAGATACATTCCATCAGAGAGAGGATCCCTCGACACCGCTGCCTAAACGTCGGCTGATTCATACCTCATGTGCAACTCAGCCATTTGGACGGACCATATCAGAGCCCTTACTAACCTCGAGACCTATGCTGGAGACCGTGGAACTTGTCAAGGACACACCACTACCTTCAGCAATGCCTCTAAAAGGAAATGGAATGCGAGAAGAAGAAGCCAATGCTACAACGCCATCCCTGACCGGTGCTTTTGCAAAACCCGATTCTTCCAAAAGAGGTCCAAAAGCCCGTGGGAAGAGAAAAAGGGGGCAGTCATTGGAAATCATGCCTGAGTCTCAGCAGCTCTTTAAGGGTTTTTCATTGTACTTTTTCCCGAACAATGACATTGCGCCGGCGCGACGAGCTCGAATCCGAAAGGCTATGGAATGGGGTGCTGTTTGGGTGAAAGAGTGGAAGGATGGCATCACTCATGTTATTGTCGATGACAATCTATGCTACAATGACTTGCTCTCGTTCCTTAAGGTTTCTGTCTTACCGTCCGACATTACCTTGGTCAACGAAGTCTACCCTGCAGACTGCATAAAATATCGATTCGCTGTCAATCCTAAACAGATTATGTATCACGTCAAGGGTCATCAACAAGCGGCTGAGCCTCCTCAATCATCTATCCCTGCACCATCCTCTGAAGACTCTTTGTCCTTGAAGCTAGGGAGAAGGGAAATGATCCAACAAGCGCAGACGCCGTCTGTGGCCGAAGAAGGTGAGCATAACCCTATGGATTGGAAGCACGTAAGCGATGAGAAGCGTCCCGATATCCAGAACACCGAAAAAACTTACACAAAGCCGGATGAAAATAATCACGATGCTCTGGACGAGGCCATTGAGGAAGCTCGGGCAGTCAAAGATCTACCGCTGGACCTTGACGAGGACGAGAGTCCTTCTAGTAGTGCAGTATCCGACGATTCTGACGGCAATAGTAGTGAGAAGGAAGCAAAGAAACCAAAACTTAGGAAAGGCTCTTTTGGCAAGTCATGGCAGCAGAAATTTAGCTGCATGCAGAAGCACGATGGTCTCGACAAGGCCGAAAATCCAAACGGTCGAACCATTGAGGTCCTGCAACAGATGGCCGATTATTATGAGCGTACAAAGGATCACTGGAGGTTAACTGCCTACCGCCGAGCTATTGCTGCCTTGCGGAAAGAGACTCGAAAGATATTGACCAAAGAAGAAGCGTTCACAATTCCCTTCATTGGGGAAAGGCTCGCCGCCAAAATCGAAGAAATCGTCTGGACCAACCGACTCCGCCGATTAGAGAACGCAAACCTAGAACCCAACGACCTTGTCTTGCAGAAATTCATGAAAATCTACGGCGTAGGCTATATCCAAGCCAGCCTCTGGGTCGACCAAGGCCACCGCACCCTGTCCGACCTCGCCAGCAAAGCCCCGCTCACGAAAAACCAGAAAATCGGCATCGACCACTACGACGACTTCCTCCAGCGAATCCCGCGCGCCGAAGTAGCCGAGCACGACACCCTCGTCCGCACCGCCATCCGTGCTCTCGACCCCACCATCCAAATCACCATCGGTGGCTCCTACCGCCGCGGCGCCCCCTCCTCCGGCGACATCGACTTCATCCTCACCAAACCGAACTGCACACCCGCCACCCTCCGCACCCTCGTCCTCGACACCATAATCCCCCACCTCTTCAGCACCGCCTACCTCCGCGCCGCCCTCGCCGTAACCTCCGCCTCCGACGGCTCCAAATGGCACGGCGCCGCCTGCCTCCCGCAGTCTACCATCTGGCGCCGCATCGACTTCCTGCTCGTGCCCTGGGACGAGATGGGCGCGGCGCTGATCTATTTCACCGGCAACGATATTTTCAACCGCAGTATTAGGCTTTTGGCGAGCAAGAAGGGGATGCGGCTGAACCAGCGGGGGTTGTGGCGGGATGTGCTGAGGGGCCGGAATCGGGAGAGGGTTACGCAGGGGTCTTTGGTGGAGGGGAGGAGCGAGGAGAGGATTTTTGAGGTCTTGGGCGTGCCGTGGAGGAGGCCGGAGCATAGGATTTGCTAGCGGGGGGTTCGGGAGATGGGGAAGGAGAGAGGGGGGTTATGGCGAAGACGGACTCTTTTCAATTCTTTGGATAATCAAGGACTTGGTTTAGTTTCCCTGTAGGATATGACCAGCATCAGGCCCTTGCGTAGAAAAAAAATCATCCTCAACCAACTCCACAACTCCAACCGACCATACAATATCTCTCGCTCGAAACCCCCCTGCTATCGAATCGCATGTTCCGACCATTTCCCATAGATGAAAAATTTCCATTAACCCACCCACCCCGCAACTGTTAAGATACTCCCTCTCTTTCCACAAAACATCCCACCCCTTCTGTTGTGAGCCATCTAAAACGCGCATCACAACCGCTAACTTTTGCTTTCTGAAACCCTCGACTTACTTAAAATGACAAACAAACAAACAAACAAACAAACAACATTTACAACACTTACAAATTGATAATATCAAATACCTTACTTTGCATACATTCTCCTGACGAAAGAGTCATGCCCCAAGGCTATAGATATCCTGGATACTGGATTCAGCCTAGGTATTCCGTTCCATTTCACGTGGACAGAAATGATAGCTTGATTAGAAGCGCAGGTCGTAAAGTGAAGCCAGACTAGGTGGGTTGGGATTGAGAACCCCGACGCTAATTTTGAAGGCTTTGGTTGTTCAGGGGAACAGTCGTTGGGGTTCTTGGGGGATCAATATTTTTAAGGGGTTGGAGGAGATGATGGTTGGATTATGTGGTAGTAGACGGGGGAAAGGGGTCGTGTGGGGAGTTGGGGGTGAAGGAAGCATTGCAAAGACTTGAGGACGAGACCGTTGGAGGCTTGAGCTGGGTGGGTAGGAAGACTGGTGATGTGTTTCTTCAACCATTCGGGCTGAAGATCTGATAGTTTGGTGTTCCTGTGAAGCCAGTAATGCAGGGCGTCGGTAGGGCTAGACTGACTTTGAGGAGCCAGGCAGAGAGTTTTTACATGATGGAATGAGTTGGCTTCGGCACCTTGGCTTCTTGTAGCAAGTTCTTTGTGCGGTAAATGTGTTCCACGTCTGGAGATTGACGGCTTGTTAGTGCAGACTGTCGTAGACAGGGCTGGAAGAGGAATGCCGTGGAGAAGACGATGGACGCAGATCTCACGTCCTTAATCATTGTTTCTTGCTTAGCGGAATCGTCGATGCTAACTTCATCAATGCAGACATTCTCGCTATGGTCAGAAGATTTTGTACAAACGAACAGCGTCTTCCAGTTAAGCCAAAAGGCCCGTCTCCTACCAAACGCCACGCCAGGTATAGCATTGCTGAAGAAGAAAACGGTTTCTGATATGCATCACCCGGCGGCGCCGGTAATTTGGTGCGGTTGTGATTGCGCTTGGAGTGCTGCGGCTACATCGGGCGCCTGCCGGTAGAGAACGATTTCAGATTGTTTGAAATATCTTCTCGCATCTAGATGGATGATTATTAGCAGTGTGACATAGTTTCTGAAGGGCAGAGGTCAGATTAATGATAGTGTGAAATAGGGTTGTGGGGAGTTATCAGGAGTGTAACAGACAACGGAATGAACCTTCACATGACATGCATAGACATGCTTGTGGGATCCGGCGCTGTGCCAACACAAGCAGATAGCATAATAAAAACAAGACGGGAATGAGATTTACTCACCTTCATCAATAAGTACAAGACTAAGATAGTATCGAGTGGAGTACTTCTTGTTTACTTCACGGAAAGTAGGGGTAAGATCGAAGCCGCCAAGGAACAATCGTATCGGTATGGTCTCCCCTGTCAATATACTGTCAGCTTTTCTCCGACGTGCATAAAGATACTGCCCAGCGAATGACGCAGCGGAAAATTTCTGCCGAGATGGTCAGGTTGCCATACCTCTTGAAGGCGAACCATCCATTATCTAGCACCTGTCAGTACCGTCCTTCCCCTCACGGATCCGTAGCATACACACCTCGAACCGCACTAGAGTTTCGCTCTCGTTATACTGATTCGGCGCTACTCCGGTGGTTTCTCTTCGAATGATGGACAGCTCCATATGCTTGATCTTTAACCGCACCAACAGAAAATATATTCGGCCAACAATCACATCTTTCAAATGATACTTTGATTTGGAGTACTCAAACTCTATGTGTAAACAATCTTCAATCCCCACGTCCATCTTGATTGAGCTGTTGGTCTCTGGCGGTATTCGGTAGGAGTATACCCAGATGTCTTTTTCCCGTATAACGTCCGCCATCCGCCTCGATACGGTGACTCGGACAAAGTACCGTAGTTTGACATTGATGCCGTTGTAGGATTCGTATTGCTTCTCCACGTTCTTGAAATTGAATTCAAAGGTCTGCGGGTGTTGCAGGTCACCTGGAGCAGCTAACTCTTGGCCGAGGGAGAGAAATTCGTAGTGGTTGCCTCGGTCGAAGAACATCTCTGCGTTCCCCTCAGTATTAGAACTGCATGCGGCGAGTCTAAGGCCTTGAGGTGGGTACCAATTGTGCCAATGAATTGTACTTTGATGCCCGTGTGCTCCAATCTCTTGCCGTCTTTGGGCCTGATCGTCACTGCTCCTTTAACAGACTCTCCATCCATGTATAGCGGTGCTTTTTCTCTCCGATTCTTGTCCAGCTTCATGTCTACCATGGCCTTCTCATCTGTGTCCTCTAGAACGATATCGATATCGACGGGGGTTGAGAAGAAGTACGACATGGCTGCAACTTCATCAATCTACGTCACCAACAATTGGGACTGCCCAATCTCCGAGTCTCAACCAGAGACAGGTGGAAAGAGTATTCTGGATGATTGAAATCCGTGAAAGGTGTACTTTAGCTTGTTGGGTGGAGAAGTAGTTCGCGCTGTTGCGCCAAGCTTTTACGTTCTAAGCGAGAGCAACTCAGCCCTGCTGCAGCTTTTTAAATACTCGTAGACAGGAATAATCAACACCCAAACTTATTATCATTGGCGAAGAGACTCTACTATGTCCGATGTTCCGAGTCGGATCAATCTGGACCAAATTTTCGAATATGAACTCAATAATCCGTGAGCTCAGTATCGCCCCTAGTATCATTGCTGTCTTTCATTTATCCTTATGCTTCGTTATTCTACCTATTCATCAGTCCCAGCATTCCTAACTCCAGATTTCCAGAGTTCACTTCTCTAGCCGCTGCCAACGCTTCACAGCTCGAACAGTAGTCATGATGGCAATCCCGCAAGGCGCTTGATTGTACCTTTCCATGTCTAATTGGATGTGCTTTTGACCATTTAGTTTGGCAATCCAATCGCGTGTCTAAATTAATTGAGAGACCTTCCGAGAGATTCAGAATCAAGCTTGATTGACATAGGCGGGTATGAACCTAAGACGATTTGGTACATACGGCTCCTGACCGCAACCGCGATTGCTTCGGTGCCGCAGCCTCTTACGTCTCCCTCAGTCAGTTGTGGCAACGTCAAAGATTCCTGCAGGAGATCGACAGGCCTAGGCGAGGCCATCGATTATCACTCCAGGTACAATGTACTCGCTCCTTTTTAAACGCGAAGCATCGGGCCAAGCAGCTCGCAGATTGGTCAGACGAATTCATGGTTATCGGTATCGTAGATCATGAGAGGCCACGATGCTGCACCCCAGATTCGTGGGTAAGGTTGGCGCTATACTCGAGGGTAGCGTGCAGCAGGACTGCATGCATTCAAGTACGTAGCGGCGTAGTATCTCCGGTAGAGTTTGCATTATTGCAGCAGTACGGAATACCCAACGAAAGGGTCGCGGTTGGGGGAGAACGGAGACGTGGTGATCATGCGAGGTCGTCGATATAAAATTCTCCGACTGGTCCTCGAGCCCCCCAGACTGGTCCCCCACGCGGATGATACACTACCCACTACTGCGCGCCATCCTGCTTGTAGTCATTCCTAAACCGTCTTGTCCCACTGGTTATTTGAGGAAGCGGAAGGTCTGAGCTCGTCTCGGTTTACATGCCTACCTACCTTAGGTAGTAGAACTAGTAGTAGTAGTCCCGGGAATGAAAGTCGACCGAACTGGCAGCGCCATCAGTCATCACTCGCTCTTTCCAGGGCACGAGACAAAAGCGGGCACTGCATTCATAGGTAGGGCCCACTAGGGACACGTCGTCTGTCACCAAGCACCGATCCACGTCTCACCATGCCCTTGGTTCACGGTCTTGTCCACTCAGAGAGTGCGTCGTAGTAAGTGTTGCAGAAAAAGTCTCCACTGTGCGGTCCGGGGCTGAAGAGGGGTTGCTATTTGCTAGGTACTTTCGCCCGGCCCGCTGAAGCCCGCCAAAGCAAGAACACAAGCTGGAGCCAGGAGACCGTAGAATAGAACAGACCCGGCTTTTATCATAAGGTACGTACTGCACTAGGGACAGTCGACTTTTTGTTGAAGTGGTACAGACGTCCGTACGGAGTAGATGGCGGGCGGGTCCTTGCTTACAACCCCTTCGCGTCGTGGCTGGCTCTCCCGTGATCCCGCTCTCGCAGCAGCTTTGTTATTCGAGGAGAACAACGGACATCTTCTTTTCATGCCGTCCATTCGGCCATTCGTGCTTCTGCGACACGTACGAAAACCTCACCCCGTAGCAGTCGCTCCTACTAGCATTGGGGGACGAGGGATCGAATCGAATCGAATCGGCCAAACATCAGGCACCAACACGGTCGACCTGATTTTGGTTTAGACTGGCCAATGATCCAGGATAACAACAACGATGATTCGTTCGTGTTTTGGCAGCAGGCATTCTGGACTACACACTTACTTTTTACACTTCCAGTTACAGCTTTATGTTCCTCTACCTTACAAGTTACGGAATACTACTACAGTACTTACGTCAACGCTCAGACCTCTTCTCAGCCAAGAAAACGGGCACTAATCTGCCGGTCTGCTCCCTCGACTCGCTAAGGTACACTTTTAAAGGTGCTGCCCCATTTTTGGCCCAATTCCCGAGCATGGATCACCTGAATTTATTATTGTTTTCTCCTTTACCCCATGCATCATTACTTCTCCCTCGTGTATTTTCGCGGTTTAGTGTCGTATGTGGTGTGGGGGTCATCTCCCCAGTCTTGTATGCTGATCGTCAGTTGATTCGCCGCATGCCTGTCTGTCTGCTTACGACGTGGTAAGAAGCACTATCTCCTGGACAAAACCTCATATCTTGGGGACTCCGCCCATTCCGGAGGACAAAAATCTAGTGGAAATGAATAGCTTCTCCAATCTACCATTGCTTACTTGCTTTACCGCTGACATCGTGCAATTTGAATCTCTCATCCCACCATCCAGTGAACAAGTCCTTCCTCGACAGACACCGCTTTCAACATCATTTTCATGATGACAATGGCAGCAGTAAGCGGGAGACATAATCTTCCGACACCTCCATCACCCATGAACTACACGGCCGCGAATTCAGTCAAACAGATCAATGGCGCTCTCACCTCCCATCACCACCGTCACATGTGGATCATCACTGGTCCAGCAGGGTGCGGTAAAAGCACTGTTGCTCAATACCTAGCCAAGGAACTTTCCATACCTTACATCGAAGGCGATGATGTGAGTAGCATGGCACCTCCCTTCTGTCCGTGCCTCGTGTTCTCGCACTGATCAACCGCCCTTAGTACCACTCGGAATCCAACAAGCGGAAAATGTCCCAGAACATTCCTCTCACCGATATTGATCGCTGGGACTGGCTCATCTCCCTCCGCGAAGCTGCTGCAACTCGTCTTTCTCCCTCAGGGCGGTCAGCAACCAAACCCCATGATGGTGTTGTGGTCACGTGCTCAGCTTTGAAACGCAAATACCGCGACGTAATACGGATCGCAGCGTACAATAACCACAGCATCATGGTCCACTTTATCTACCTACGCGCAGACGAAGCGACATTGATGAACCGAGTACAAGGCAGGAAGGGGCATTATATGAAAAGCACAATGGTACATTCGCAGATGGAAATGCTAGAAGAGCCGGATGTTGAAGAGCAGGGGAGAGATGTGCTCGAGGTTGATTGTGCTGCAAGCTTGACGGAAGTGCAGAGAATGGTCGTAGGAACAGTGAGGGAAGCATTGGCAGACGACGTATGACAAAGGGCTCGAGGCAGAGCACGTTACGGTTGTACACCTTCCTTTTCTGTTCAAAACGGTGCATTCGCAGGCCAGGCCGCGATGTGGTGGGAACGAAACAAAATAAGATACTCGGCAGTTTTGTAATTCTGGGGAGTCAAATACAACATCTACAAAAGACGGGGTAAGAAGGGCAAGAAGCGAAATAAGATTTCATTGGGGCGGACCGTGCGCTAATATTCAGAATATAAAAACTTTGTTGCTCGTTGCTCTTCCACAACGCTCTTTCCGACCATCACTGGTACCGACTTTACTGAAGAGAAGAATTTCGGTCGACAGTATGATGCAAAAGAGATCTCGATGTCTTTACTGACTACTGCAGCCTCAACCCTGGTTCCGGTCATTCGGCTCTTTACTCGGTAATGATGACCCTGCATAAAGTGGGTGAGTGGTCATAATTCATAAATAATCCTGATGGCGTATCACATGCGCTCTGCAGAACCCATGTCACACAACCTTTGGTTAATATCCCTCTCGTTTTTGATCCTTCTAGGTAGAATGCTAAGACTAGTCACCGTATAGATGATTTACCAATCCGGTTGCTTTCAGAGTCTGTTTGCTTACCCTGAACGAATAGTAAAAGGCCCTCTCTCTCTGAAAGGATCTTAACACATCTTCTAACGCAATATTAGACAAGCCTACTAAAGCACACTTGCTGCAGCTAGGTTCACAGCGTTAGTATTTTCCTATTTGAAACAATCTATTTACTGATCCTTCGACTTGGTTCTGAAAGTTTCAATGGACAGAACAGCGAACTAGGTAGCATTTGTGCCTCGTCTGACATACCTAACTACACCATACGAACAGACGCTCCCCTCGTCTGCGCCATCGCATCACTGTGCTGAACCTACAAGGCTGGCCAATAACTTCAGAGGATCGAAGACTATGGCCCCATATATCGGAACAACGCACTAAATTAATCCTCGAAGCAGTTGTCGGGGAGCAAGCAAACCAGAATCGATCATGGATGTTGTGCTCTGCCTTCTCCAGCCCGAAGATCCCAATTTTGCCGAGTACCTTACCAGATCATGGCATGACTAAGGTATTTCTGGTCACGCATTAAAAGACTGCTTTTGATTGCGAAGACTTCTGATACTGGATCATGGGGATAAAGCACAGCTTCACTGTTCATGAACACTGTGTACTATGAGCAATAAGTCGAACCCATACGCCTTGCCCTCGCTAAAGCAACCTTGCCAGGCTCTGCCAACATACCGAAACCTACAGGATGAGTTGGACTCACGAGATCTACCCCTAGGCCTATTACTAACCATCCCACACATCCCACACCATCCTTGGACGTCTCCCACGAGCTCGCAGACCACAGATAACTGTTCTACTCATCACCCCACGGTTCTCATACGCATATAAGCGCTCAACTCGGATCTCCTTGTACCACTCGCCACATCCCTTGTGCGCGGCAGTCGACGCTGTTCCTGATTACCGAATCCTTCAGCTCGAAGGTACTTACGACTACCACTCCATCTGCTCACCCTACACATCCCATTATCCTCGTTTCACGTCTCCTTTCGTTCTAGCCTCTACATCCACATCACGCCCTTTGCCTCTCACCTACACACCCCACTCTCCATGCATATGCAAGAATTCGCTGAATATCCCACGCAACTCAGCCTCCTAGACTCCCGCCTATCTGTTACCGTTATCTATGCCCTCACATCCCTCGCTTAATCAATCCAGGTGAGTATCAGAAGTTAGCGAATAAAGCTTTCAGGCGAATAGAAATTCGATAACATCTTCTGATGCTTCGTTACCATATACCTGTACCTCTGTCTCTGACGCTAGCCGCTATGGGGACTCCCGCCAACGCAGTTCATGGCCGGCGCTTCCACAGCGCAGGCAGTTCGATCGCTACAGGAAGTGAATAGCGCCAGCACCGATTTAAAACAAGGTATGCTCTGTCTTTGTAAATTTCAGCAGCAAATTGGCTCTGGGAGATGTGTAAATAGCCTTAGGCTAGCGTTCGGCCCTACGAACTACGCACCCGCCAATAGATGGAGTGCTGGTTCCTACCGAACCCAAGTGTGCTTCGGATGTCACCACTCTTAACGTTGTCGCGCGAGGGGCCTTACGGGCTTCCGGCCCCGCTGGGTCCTGTGAGTTTATCATACTCCGGATCCAATTAGGAGATAGCTACACCTAGAAGTTAGCGGGCAATCGTTGATGTGATTGGGTCCTGAAGGCTAAGTTGGTGAAGGCATTTTGACCTGCGTCGTGCACTTATAGAGTCAGGCATAATTAGTCCCACGCGATGAGTGGGGTAGTAGCCTGATAGGTCACTTCTACGGCAAGACAGAAAGTTGTTAAGCCCTCGAGAGCCTCGATTCTGCTTCTATGGGCCCGACTTCCACCTGACGCATCTATCTCCACGTCCTAAGTCTCCGGGATAGACCCAAGCATTCGCCTATGAGCCGGCTGCATGTGCGGCTCTTCTCTTGTGAACCACATGAGGCTGAGACCACGTCCTTGCATTATCAACTGGAATTTTCTACCCAAGACAAGTATATTTTGTCCGGAATTGGGTCTCAAGAGAAATCGAGAATCAGACATAACTACAGTCATACCATCAACTACCCGCAGAGCCGAGATCTTCTAGTATTAGCTCAAACATAACAAAGCTCGTCAGAAAAGCTAAGGCATACGCATCACCGCCTTCGAAACTCCCACCTGTTGGCGAACTACTTCAGTATAGTTTCTCCCCAACCGCAAAGTATCAACACGAACTCGGTGATATGCGTCAACTTGAGTTTTCCGCGCCTCTGCGTAGGGTTTACAAATACGAGAGATTGCTAAAAACGTGCCGATTTACAAGACTTGATCCGAATTATATTACAGAACCGCTCGAGCCTCGAAAGCATCGGCAGCGGCCCGAAGACTGCGAGGACTGCAACACTTTGACAGCTTGTAATGGTGTCTATGCGGCGTCTCAGATACTGCCTTGAGGGAGTCCCCACAGCGGGTTCGCAGGACCATCAAATAGACCGATGGATGCTTACGGTCCGCCGCAAGGGTCAATGATTGGTTGGGGCTCGTTCGAGGAAGGCGGAAGACACGATGAGAATGTGGAACAAGGACCTCTGTACTGCTTCAACGTATCACCAAATCGGTTTCATAATCACGGAACGGGGGAACTTGAGTTCTTGTCCTGGAGCCTGTTGTACCTGCGTTGAGGGGTTGGATTTCCGAACGTGTATGTCAGAGCAGGCATAGGGAAAATTATGCCCTACAGTTTCTTTGCGGAAGGCATGAAAGAAAGGCCTATTATGCTATTTAATAAATAATTGTGAAGTTCGAACGTCTTGTTATAGTTCCACTAGTTATAATTACACACACGTTTATGATTTGGTTGCATTCTGACGAGAAAACGGATGTTTTTATATTCTTGATAATCGTAATTGAGTCCTTCACAAAAGCATCCAGTCCTGCGTGAAAGGACTCGGCTACCATCGGCTGCTTTCTGCACTTTCAATTTACTTCATATGGACAAATATATTGAATGGAGAAGAAGATGATTGTATTAGACTACAATGTAGTTGAGAATGGTTATTCCCAAGCAATGCATTCGAGTATGCCGCCATGTTGCAAAGTCTACACATCACCCAAGACATCTTCGGCCCCACCGCAACTTTCATAGTTCTACACCCCTAGCAGTCATCAAACCCTTCCTGTTACCTGATATTGGCGAAGGTGAACCTTGAAATGGCATCTCTAATATAACACGCTGAATTTTATAGGGATCAAAGAAGTACAGATCATACAATGGTTCGTGGAGCCCGAAGCACGCGTCGAGCAATTCGACAAGATTTGCGAGGTCCAATCAGACAAGGCAGCGGCTGAGGTACGCTGGCAATAAAGGGAACGCCTTAAAGCAGATCTGATGACGGCTAAATAGATAACGTCCCGATACGATGGCGTGATCAAAAAGCTACACTACGGTGCGGAGGATATGGCACAGGTTGGAAAGGTTAGGTTCTGCCCGAAGTAGAATTGGAGTACGGGCTGATGGGAGTCGGTAGCCGCTGTGCGATATTGATGTCCAGGGTGATGCTGGACTTGAGGCTGAGGCCGTCATAGCTCTCCCAACTCAACAACCAGGACCGCCATCTTCCCTACAGCAGCCACAGGAAGCTGCTGAACTTGTTCGGGATCAACCTGGAAATACACCCATCAGTGGAGATGCAAAAACAGCAGCATCTACGGAGAGACACGCAACGCTAGCTACACCGGCTGTCCGGGGCCTTCTCAAAGGTTTGGATATCAATATAGCAGATCTTACGGGCACAGGCAGAGATGGGCGAGTACTGAAAGACGATGTCCTCAAATATGCAGCAAACCGAAACCAAAGTCCTTGTCCTACACCCCAGCAGCGTTCGTCTCGGCCGTATGGCAGTGTAACTGGATCTCAAATCGAAACCCCAACTACTTTCACACCAATCCAAAGTCACATGTTCCGGACTATGACCCGCTCACTCACCATACCCCATTTCCTGTACACCGATGAGATAGATCTAACACCTCTCTCTGCACTTCGCCGACGTTTGAACGTCCATCCCGCAATTTCCCAGAAGCTCTCCTACCTTCCCTTCATCATTAAAGCCGTATCTCTCGCTCTCAAAGACTTCCCCCTGATGAATGCTCGCGTCGAAGCGGGCAATGAACAGGAAGTTCCGCAGCTCATCATGCGCGAGAGACATAACATCGGCGTAGCTGTAGACACACCTCAAGGCCTCTTAGTTCCCAATATTAAAAACGTTTCCTCCCTCTCCATCCTCGACATCGCCTCCGAACTCGCCCGCCTCCAATCGCTCGCACGTGACGGCAAACTCTCCATTTCAGATTTGACAGGCGGTACCATCACTGTCAGCAACGTTGGTAGCATTGGTGGAACTTATGTTGCTCCTATACTTGTCCAGAGCGAGGTTGGAATTCTAGGAATTGGGAAGGCAAGAACCATCCCAGCGTTTGATCACCAGGATCAGGTGGTGAAGAAAGAAGTCATCAATTTCAGCTGGAGCGCTGATCACCGGGTTGTTGATGGAGCAACCATGGCGAGGATGGGGGAGAGGGTTAGGGGTTTTGTCGAGGAGCCAGGAATGATGGTTGCGAAACTAAGATGAAGGTACTGTGACCGCAGGCAAGAAATGGGTGATGGCACATACGGAGGTTTCGACAATCTGCCGCTTTAGGAAAGCCAAACGCCGGACTTGTTTCCGAGCGCTCCCCACAACAGCTGCAACGAGACTTTGTACTGAATAAGCAAATCTAAGACGGTATTTGAAAGTACGAAAAAAGCCTCAAAGATCCCAGCAGCCCATAAACCTGGGCAGTCTGGGCTTTCCTATCACAGTCAGCGTACGACCCTGGTCGTAAACTACGTGGAACGCAGTAATAGATGTCGATCATCGACAGTCCATCCCCCAAGATATGGGGTACAGGAAAAGCCACAATACCAGCGAAACTCATGGGACCTGGTGTCAAAGAGGTAGTCGGCAAGGATGCTTTGGGGGTTACTAGCATTCCGAGACCGTAAAGTTACACAGAAAGCCCTTGATAAAGGGTCGGTACTCTGGTACACCCCTTCTTCTTACACATAGAACCAACCACGCATTTGGCGAAGACGGGAATTTCTACTGAACGCAATTCAGCTCCACACCAGGATTGAGTGGTAACACAAGTACAAATACAGAAAGTTCAGATATTTTTTGACCCACAATTTTGAAGCACATAAATGAGCTTGAAACAGTGGTTTTTGAACACCGGCTACACTGATTTCTCACCGCTGTACCTATATGTGCAACGCTGCGGATATCTTCACTGTCCATCTCTGTTTTTATTTCTCCATCTCTCTTCCCCTCTCCTTTTTCTCCCTCCCAGAACAAGAGCTTCGAGCGAGATGTGACGACAGCGAGGTCAAACGGATATGATTTAATGTGCTAAAGTGGCTCTGCGGACTAATTCCAGAGGCCCGGGGGTGTGCACGTAAGAAAAGGGGTTGGTACCAAAAGTCTACATGAAAATTAAGGCAGGAGGGAGAAATGCTGTCAATGTGTACTGTCCATCTTCACCACTATACAAATCGATTCATATATCTTCTCAAGTATAGCATATTAATAAAAATCAACGAAAAGCAGACAATACGCAATGATTTTGAACATTGTCACAAACAAAGGAATAATAACTGGGAATAAGGGACGTATACTCATCGAGGACGGGAATGGTATGGTAGCAGGCACCCGCTCTTTCTGAGTGCTTGCGATACTTGAACGTGTCCTGGAATTGGGATCCTTGGCTTTAGGGAGTTCGAGCCTTGCAATGGCGGTAGAATATTTCGAGGGTTTTCTGGGGGGGTGTTTTTTTTTTGGGTATAGCCCGCCCTTTTTAGATGGACACATGCTTGCTATCTTAGTTGATATACTGAACTAGGCTCTGCTGGCCTTGCTGTTTGCACTGGTTTTATCTTGTCAACACTCCCGTCGTCGTCGTCGTTATTGCTCTGAGCAACTGGGGAGAAAGGAGTGGAGGTGGGGGGAGGGGATTTATAAGGAAAGGAGGGGGGGGGGCTAGAGATGTTGTCCTCAAAAAGCCGTTTATCCTTCACCACTCTAGATAAATAGCGAGTCATCTGCATGCGGCTGCCTGCAATAGCGTAGGGGGTAGTGTGATGGGGATCTGTTTATAGAGGTGGAACGCCACAATAACAAGTTATACACCATGACACTTCAGTCTCACCTCCCTCCTGCCTTCCAATTTACTCTCACAGTCTCAAACGTTCGTAGTTCACGCACCTTTCCTTCAATGCAAGTCGACTGCAGCGCTGTCTGAATTAGGGGGGCTTCAGTCGAAGCATGTGATCGCGGAGAAAGTTGTAGGTATGATAATGTAGAATTCCATTGTCCTCAAGACACCTGAAAGACTTGACTCTAAAGTACCAGAGATGTTGAAGTGTATGCACAATCAATTTCAGTCTTCTCGAGGCGGCTTACCTTACAGTACCTTAGGTCAGACCGCTCAATTAGGGCAAGGGCTTTATGAACCACGTGCACGCGTGTCTGCGCTAAAATCGCAGCTTCCACCTCTCCCCCCAACCAAGCCCTCCACCATCTCAATGCACAGACCTACAACTTTCCCCTTCCGAATCACGCACCTCCAATCCTCCCAACGGCTCTGCCTATCATGTCGACGCACCCGTCCACAGCCGTGGCTCGTCCGCCAAACATCCACAACCACCACTTCCTCTTCCTCTTTCCCTTCCCCCAATCCGCCCGCCAAGCCAGCAAAAGATAACCACATCCCCCAACCACTCTCCCGCCCTTTAGGCCAACCTCGTCCGCCCAAGCCAGGCGAGAACAGCGGCATAGATCCCCGCACCTGGCGCCAGCGCCGCGATGACTTTTTCAACTATGATAAGCATCTTGAAAGGCGGAAACAACTGTATGCCTCCGTCCCTTCTTCCCCCTATCCTTCTTCGAACTCTCAATCCCTCTAAGCTCAGCGAATTAATTCGCCGCTCCTTCACAATCCCAGGACGGCAGCCGTCAGCAAACCCTACTTCCGTGAATGGACCAACATGAACTACTCCCAGGGCAAATCTTTCCTCGCGCCACGAAAATTGTTCAAAGCGGACAAAGCGCTCTATTTCCCTAACATGAGGGGTTACACTCTGGAGAACGCAAGGGAGGTCAGGGATACGTCGAGAGTGCTTGCCGGCAGCGTCAGCGTCGTGACTGTATACTCGGGCACGTGGGCCGAACGGCAGTGTCGGACTTTTTTCGCGGGATCCCGTGGCGAGGAACTGCAGAGGCTTATGAAGGAAGCGCGGGTGCAAAAGGTTGATATCAATATTGAAGAGGATTGGATGAAAGCGGGTCTGATCCGCCTCTTCTTGCCGAATACGAGGAAGAAACTGGAGAGGGAGGTGTGGGGGAGGTATTTTGTGGTTAGGAGGGGGTTCGGGGAGGAGATGCGACAGCAGTTGGGGATCGCGAATGGGAAGGTCGGATATGTATATCTGGTTGATGAGTCGTGTAAGATCAGGTGGGCTGGGAGTGGGGTTGCGGAAGAGGGCGAGAGGGAGGGGTTGCTGGCTGGAGTGAAGAGATTGACGGGGAGGGCCATGGCAGGGGGAAAGGGATTGCCCATCGCAGCGGTTAGATAGGTGTTTCTTCTTGTACATGTAGGTTGCGCTAGATACCCAGTTCCAAATAACACCCATTCCCACTAATAGAGCTCAAAACGCCCCCTGCATCCAGCTTGGCTCTGAAAAGGTATTATCTAAAATACAACAGCACCAGGAAACAGAAAGCGATAAAACCCCCCAGGATAATCCCATCCCTCCTCTTCTTCGCCCCAATCCTCCCAATCAACCCATTGATCCCCGGCACCTGCGCCGCCGCTCCCACAATCCTCCGATTCACACTCGCCAGCGTCTCCCGCTGCCGCCCAAACCCCTCATTGATCGCATACGCCTGGCCCAGCACGCTATCCACCACCCCATGACTGCTGTCGATCCTGCCCCGCTCGTCCAGCATGTAATCTGCTTCTGCGTCTGCGGGGTTTTGGCTGCTGGAGCGGTAGGCGCTGATGTCGTTGCGGACGGTACTGAGGAGGTTTGCGCGGGCGCGGGCGTCGGTGAGGGTGGAGCGGAGGCGGGCGAGCTCGCGGCGGTGGTCGAGGAGGATTTCGCGGTGGCGGGCGAGGTTGGTTTGTTTGAGGGCGGAGGCGGTGAGGGTGGATTCGGAGTCGAGGAGGCGGGAGAGTTGGGAGATGAGGGATTCGCGCTGTTTTGTGGGGTCAGATTGTGGGGTTTGTTTTTTTGGGGGGGAGGTTGTTATTGATGGAAGGAGGGAAAGGTGTACTCTTTCTAGGATGTCTTGCAATTGGGCTTCGGTTTTTTGCTCGTCTTCTGTAGGTTTGGGAGGGACGTTTGGGGTCGATGAGAATTGGGAGTAGGTGTGGAAGAGGTTTTCGGTCTGCTATCAATCAACTTCGTCGTTGGAAGGAGAGTTGCCAGCGTTGCTGACCTGAGTTTCTAGGCTCCGGGCCTGCTGGCGGAGCTGTGCCCAACCCGCTCCTGTCGAGGTGGACATGTTTGCTCAAGGTGCGGTGCTGAGGGTTGCAAAGAATCGTGTAGAGAAGACCGCAATCCTTCTTTATAGCATCGCATTCTGGACTGCTTGTTCAATCGTTTGAGTCCAGCATGACGCGGAATTAGAGATCACGCGATTGGGCTTAGCGCCATCCTCTCGCTTGATCTTTGGCGTTCGGAAACCCTAGCGCCACACAATCCAGAACTTTGATGATAACGACACCTTGATCAGTTTCGACAACCTCCGACACACAATCAAGATGGTAAGGGTGTATGAAAGACTTATACTAGGGCTGTTTGCTGATTCCAATGACAGTCAACCTCCAAGGTCAAAGCCGGCCAGCTCTGGGGCAAGAGCAAAGAAGACCTCAAAAAACAACTCCTCGACCTCAAGACTGAGCTGGGCCAACTCCGCGTCCAGAAAATCGCTGGAGGCGCCGCCTCAAAACTCACAAAAATGTAATCCCTACGCTCTCCTCAGACCCTTCTAACCCTGCCCCGTTTTACCTGTCTACATATCTGGCTACGCACCCTAAAAATGCAACCACCAAGCAGCTAATACTTTCCCTCTTTTTCGCAACACAGCCACGACCTCCGCAAATCCGTCGCTCGCGTCCTCACCGTCATCAACGCCAACCAGCGCTCTCAACTCCGCATCTTCTACAAGAACAAGAAATACCTGCCGCTGGACCTGCGCCCGAAGCAGACGAGGGCGATCCGGAGGCGCTTGACGAAGCACGAGGCCGGCATTAAGAGCGAGAAGCAGAAGAAGCGGGCGACGCATTTTCCGCAAAGGAAGTATGCTGTTAAGGTATGTTCCGAACATTTGGTTTCCAGAGGGGGGAGGTGGTAGCGTAGTGACCAGAGGGGTTGTATAGTTGGGGAGAATTGTGAGGGCTGACTTGTGTGTAGGCGGAATAGTATACGGAGGTTTGGTTGGTTGCGGGAGGAGATGGTAGGGAATGGAGGGTGCGGCGTGTGTTTTTGCAGAGATTGTGGCTAAATGAAGACATAAATCTGGCAAAAGAGTTTCACCATTGCCTGTTCAATCGCGAGGCTGTTGTGCGTAATATTGTGCTAACATACTCGGCCTACATCACAATACCCTCATTTTGCTTTGGAGGTTCGAATTGGGGAAGTATCAGCAGTACCGAATTCTACGTCCACGGTCACCCAATATTCGACGATGTTCATCCACAACCATCTACAACAACTGAAAGTGGCGGCAGATTGGCACCTGGCTCTCAATAGAACTCGATCTTGTAACGTCTTGATATAACGCTGACATATTTCTGTACTACAAGTTTTTATATATGCAAACCCCTACTTCTTCCCCTCCAAATCCTTATAAAACTCCCACCCAAAGCTTCGCGATGGATCATTAAACCTCATCTTCTTATCAATCCCATCCAACTTCTTCACATCCTCCTCGCTCAATGTGAAGTCCCCCTCCAAATTCTCCCGAATCCGGCTCGGCGTCTTACTCTTCGGCAGCACCGAATGCCCATGTGCAATCCCCCACGCCAACGCCGTCTGCGCGCCGTTCTTGCCATACTTCTTGCCCACCTCAACCAGCGTCTCGTCGTCAATCAGCTTGCCCAGATGCTGCCCGCTGCTGTAGATTTCGTTCTGGTTGCCAAAGGGCGAGTACTGCGTCACGTGGATATCCTTGCTCTTGTTCCATTCGACAAAGTCGTGCTGTTGAAGCCAGGGGTGGAGCTCGAGCTGGTGTGCGGCGGGGACGACGGAGGTTTCGTTGAGGAGGCGCTCGACTTCGGCTTTGGAGAAGTTGGAGATGCCGATGGCTTTGGTTTTGCCGGATTTGAGGGTGGCTTCCATGGCTTTCCACGTGTCGACGTAGTCGGCCTCGCCGGGCTGGATCTTGCCGTTCGAGTCCTTGGGCATGAGGGTGTCGCTGCGGGCGAAGGGGGAGGGCCAGTGCATGAGGTACAGGTCCACGTAGGGGGTATCGAGGTCCTTGAGGGAAGCTTCCAGGGCGGGCATCACGTCATCGGGATGGTGGCTGTTGTTCCATAGCTTGGTCGTGATGAAGAGTTTCTCGCGCGGGATGCCGCTTTTCTTGATTGCTCGTCCGACAGCAGGCTCGGTGCCGTAAATTCGGGCAGTATCAATATGGATGTAGCCGGCCTTGAGGGCTTCGGTGACGGCAGCCTCCTGGGCGTCGGCGTCTTGCCATGTACCAAAACCGATGGCTGGGATTTGCGCGCCGGTGTTAAGTTTGCAGTGGGTGTGTTGTGTAGCCATGGTGCGTATTTGGGACAGTTTGACTTGCGGTGATAGTTGAGATGACAATTGTGAGAGCCTAGAATTCGCAGATTTGACTGTACGAGAAAACATGAGGACAATTGGCTTTAATACGCGAATGGAAATGCAGTGTCTAGTAGCGATTGAAAATTTGAGACTCAACAAGAACTATCAACCTTGACGTCACGGTAAGGGAAGAAGATGTGCCGAGCGTGCCGACCTTCCCCGTTCAGCGAGGACTAGAGTCTCCATGTTTTGCGGAGGACGCGCCGGAAGAGGCTGAAGCCCGTTGATTGGCAAAATTAGAGAGGCAAAGTGGTGAAGAAGATGTAAAGAGTAGAGATTTTCCCATGGCTGTCAGAAGATCTTTCGACTGTGTGAACAATGACGCCATGATTGTGGCGCATAGATCGCAAAGCCACAGCCGTCGCACACCAATATCAAGGAAATGCTAATATAACACTCTAAGTCTTTAACACTAGTTATGCCGCTCACACTATCCTCAGCATTGCAAACATCTTTGTTGTTGTCATTATTGAAGTTGAAATTGAAATTGAAATAATCCCCATACTCTTCTATCTTCTGCGCATCATGCACAAGTTCATATTCGTGTTCTTCGCCCTCGCGGCTTCCTCAATCGCAGCTCCACAGCCAGAACATGAGAAGCGCCAGCAAAACCTCCCCGAATTACTCTCATTGTAAGCTCACTCACCGTCTCAAATCACCGTCACGCATGCTCATTCTCATCAGAGCCTCGATCGCCGGCCTAACCGCCCTCCCCACCGATCCAGCCGTCCTCCTCTCCCTTGGTGGCGTCGCCAACCAACTCGCCTCCGCCCTTCCCACCTCCTCCGTCCTCTCGGTTCTTGAAACCGCCGCTCCCCACTCCTTCATCAGTAATGTCGTCAACGACCCTTCCTACGCTAGCTCCTTTGAATCGGCCTTTAGCGCTGGCTCATCACCAAGCTGGTTTACCGCACTGCCGACGGACGTGAAGAGTTATCTGCATACGTATACGGGCTTTGCGGGGCTGGCATCTGCAGCGGCGGGGATTCAGAGCGTGACTGCTAATGAGACGACGACGGGAAGTGGGTCAAGCAGTGCAACGGGGACTAGTGGGGCATCGTCGACAGGCAGTGGAATGATGAGCACAACGAGCGGTCCTTCCTCATCTGGTG